>Ga0153992_100615_pt1 | contig 10168 bp, 10 predicted proteins | sample TSNC076MetaG_FD_104683 | JGI IMG/M metagenome (GOLD analysis project Ga0153992, IMG submission 104683) | Attine ant fungus gardens microbial communities from North Carolina, USA - TSNC076 MetaG | ecosystem: Host-associated > Fungi > Mycelium > Unclassified | place: USA: North Carolina, Lumber... | reverse complement strand
TGTTATCTATTAAATCTGTAATCAACAGCAGTGGGTAGTTGTTCTTCACTGTTTGATTATTTAGACTATGGTAGTCCATTACCATCCTCTTACTCCCATCCTTCTTGCCTGCAAAGAATACAGGTGATATCTGAGGGGATTTTGATGGTCTAATACACCCCCTTTCTTAGTTGGTCATTTACAAAGTTCTGAACTTCTTCCCTCTCATCTTTGGATAAAGGATAAATTCTTCCCTTTCATGGTTTAAATGTCTCCTTGAGATCTATAGCATGATCTCAAATTTTCCTTGTTGGCATCCTCTCTGATTCCACCTTCCCAAACACTTTCCTCCACTTTAGGAATTTTCTTGGAACCATCTCTTTGATCTTTCTATGATCTGCTTCAACTTTCTCCTCCCTTCCCCAGTCTTCCTTATCATCTATTGCCTATCTTACTATTCTCTCCTCTTCTAATATTACTACTCTTTTTCCTTTCTTTACTTTCTGTCCTTTTTTCAATTTTGTATTTCTTCCATATAATGGTGGGCATCTCGTTATCTTAACTTCTTCTGTTTCCCAATTAATTTCTGGGTTGTATGCTTGCAACCACAGCATCCCCAATATAGTGTCTGTTCTTCCCAAATTGCATACATCCATTCTCATCCTTTTTACATGGCTTTTGTAATACACATTTACTTCCACTTGGTATATAATAGCCCCTCCACTGTTATTTGTCCTATCCACATTTCTGACTATTACTGGTCTTTTTAGCCTCTGCAGCTTAAATCTATGTTTTGCTACTATCTTCTTGTCCATGAACATTCCTGTTGTACCACTATCCAAGAGTGCTTTTACTATTACGCCTTCATGTGTATCCATCTTTTCTACTCCTATATTTAACCATACTTCTCTTAGCATTTTGAATGTTCTCCTAACGTCTCTTTGCTTGTCCTCCTCTTTTACTGTGCCTTTTGGAACTCTTGTCTACCTGCTATCCTACTGCACTTCTCTCTGTTTAGGGTACACCACTACTCTCCAATCCTACCATGGTTGCTTTCTTACTGTTCCATATTCTGGGCAGAGAATCCTCTCCCTATCCTCTTTCAATACCCCTACTACTATATCTCTCTATCCACATTGAGTACACTCTACTTTGACTGCTCCTCTTTCTTTTGCTGAATTTTCTCTCTACCTTCATGCTTCAAGACATCAACTACACCAAATATTCTTTAGTTGTTCTCCAGAGACAAAACTCTGTTCCCAGTTCTCTTGTGTTTTGGTGCCTTTGTACTTGTACCCCCTACACTCCACAAATATTACTACCTCCTATCTTGTCTTCCATCTTTGCTCTTCTAGAGCTGCACCCCTTGGGGGCATACCCCTCTTACCACAATATTCCTGTGCCTTTCTCTATAAGGAGCATACCAGTCTTTTCTCTTGCTGTGCCTTTCGTGGACTAACCATATACACCACTTCCCCACTCCTTTTCCTTCCCTCCTCAACTTTAATATTTGGACACTCCCACTTGTAATGTCCTACCCCCCAACATCTAAAACATCGTACTCCTTCTTCTACTGTCTCCTGTTTTCTCACTTTCACTTCTTTCACCCTATACTGCATCACCCTACTCACTATCATCTCAAATTTATTTTGGGGAATCAGTCTCCTCTTTGTCACCTCCTCCTTATTTCTGCAGTTATGGGCCAGGTGCCCAAACTTCCTATATTCCCAATACATTCTTTCTTCTCTTCCTTCTATTTCTGCCCTTAGTTTAGTGAGGGTGCACTGTTGGTTGAGCATACTGCTCATAAGGGAGTTGTATTGTTCTAGAGACATTATGGTGTGTCTCTAGAAAAGTCGAATGAAAGTTTGATCTCACTTATTATGCTACATCTGCTGGGGTGCAAGATCTTCATCTAGCCAGAGTTCTAAGGCCTTACTTGCTACTGCCCTAATACTATGGTTATACTATCACCCCAAGGAGAGGATCTCTAGCCTAAACATCTTCCTAAGGATGCAGCATTAATCCTTTGCATGTACAGCCCACAATGGGACTTCAGTACAAGGTTTATAGAGCAAAAAGAGTATAAGTAAACTACTGAGCACCACTCAATTGTGAGGTCAGGCCTCAGATACAATATCTGAGCTTGGTACTGCACTTCCACTGATAGTCCCTAACTAACTATTAAGTCCTCTTAAGCCAAGGGCCTGGCTATGTATGGAGGTAACTAGTGATCATAATGACCACCGGTCAAGGGTTGAAAAAGTTATGAGAGTTAAGATGAGCAAGGTCCAAGGTAGATGGTGCTCTAGATGTGATATTGAGTTCTAGTATAAGAACTTAGACTGTGACACCTTAGAACCACTCCTAGTCTGAGTTGACAAGAAGAACTCAATAGAGTTCCCATTCAATTGCTGTACAGTACTTATACACATTTTGTATTTACTTCTATTTATAAAGTCCTGCACATTTCTTTTGAGTCATTCTCTCTCACATGTCTATTGATTTCCTAGTTAAATGAAAAGAAAAGGAAAAGAAATATAAATAATAACTTAGCTATTTGGCCAAGTTATGACACCAGCCTTATTCCAAGGAGTCTGTAGAGTTCCCTAGTGAAGAGCATGACAAACTGTGGGCCCCTATCCAAGACTACTCACCTAGGGAGTCCATGGAGTTTCCAGACGTAGTGGAGGAACAGCTTGGCTGCTCCTTCTATGGTCACTGTTATGTGTGTTGGAATAAAGTGTGCTCTTTTTGACACTAAGTCCACTACTATCATTACTGCATTATGTCTGGAGGACTTGGGGAGTTCTACCATGAAATCTGTACTTAAGGTATCCCACCATGTTTCTGGGACAGGGAGAGGATGTAGTTTGCCTACTGGAGGGTGTTGCATGGGTTTTGTCCTTAAACACAGATTACACATGCTGACATACTGTCCAATGTACTGGGACATCTGAGGCTACCAGTAATTCCAAGATACTAGCTCCAGAGTTTTCCACTGGCCAGGGTGTCCTGTAATCTTTGTATCATGGTACAGTGATACAATGTGCCTGTGAAGTTCCAGATTCCAGGGAACATATATCTTGCCTTGGAATTGGAGTAGACTGTCTACATTTGACCATTCTATGGAGTGTACCATTCAGCTAGAGGACTGCTGAAGCTCACAAGCTACCTGGGCTATGGACTCTTCTTGGTCTCTATTGCAGTTACCTTTGTGGATATTGGAGAGCATGTTCTTTTTGGCCCCTTCTAACTCAACACCTTCCAAGGCTCAAATGGCAAACATCTCCAGGCGGAGAAGAGTGACATCCTTGTTGTCAGAAGTTCCTGTACTGTAGTCTGGTCTCCAAGAGAGTATGTCTGACTTCCCTATGGAATGGTCTGGGCAATGGGCAAGCATAAAGTTAAAGCAGACCAAGTATAGAGACCAATGAGCCTGACAATAGTTGAGTTTTTTAGCCATTATGAAGTACTTTAGGTTTTTGTGGTCTATCTATATCTCTACTAGGTGTTTTTCTCCTTCTAGGAAATGCCTCTATTCCTTGAGTGTGTGGATAATAGCCAGCATCTCCTTGTCATGGATCTTGTAGTTTCATTCAACCAGAGATAGGAATTTGCTGTAAAACACAACTGGATGCCATTTCTTGGTTCTAGGCAACTGTTGGAAGAGGACTGCTCTGGTAGTGAAGTCCAAACTGTTGGTCTCAATGTGGAAGGGCTGTAAGTCTTGGGGGGATACAAGGACTGGAGCACTGGTGACTGTTGCCTTGAGTACCTCAAAGACTCCGTGCTTCTTTTTGCTCCAGGACCAGGGCATGTTGGACTTTGTAAGGTCAAAGAGGGGACAGACTATCACAGAGAAGTCATAGATAAATTAGTAGTAGAAGTTGGTGAACTCCAAGAAGGCTTGCACATCTATCTGATTTTCTGGAACAGGCCATTCTCAGACTCCAGAGACCTTGACAGAGTTCATGGCTACTTTGCTTTCTGAGATTATCAGTCTTAAGTACTTGATCTGTGTTTTCTGAAATTCACACTTCTTGGGGTGGAGAAACAGCCTGTGCTCAGTGAGGATTTCTAACACTCTCCAGACCACTTGGGCATGTTCTTTGACCATCCTTGTGAAGAGATGAGGATATTGTCCAAGTATATGACTATGATCTCTTCTGCAATCAAATCCTAGAAGATATTGTTTATCATGGTCTGGAAGGTTGCCAGACTGTTAGTCATCCCAAAGAACATTACCAGAGGTTCAAAGAGGCCTCAGTTTGTCTGGAAGATAGCCTTCCATTTGTCTCTGGGCTTGATATACATGTTGTTGAAACTCCAGTGAATGTCTAGCTTGGTAAAGTACTTAGCTCCATGGAGCTGGGAGACAAGTTTGGAGATAAGTGGGAGTGGGTACTGATTCTTGACCATCATGGTGTTCAGGGTACAATAATCTTGCACTAGCCTGAGGGAGCTGCTCTTCTTTTTGATAAAGAAGACTGGAGCAACCATAGGTGACTTGAAAGGGCAGATGTGACCAGTATATAGGTTCTCTTCTAGGAACGTGTCCAACTCAGTCTGCTCCACCAGGGACAGGGGGTATATCTTTGATGACTTGGGATCAGAGTCCAGGATTAGTTCAATGGTGTGGTCCTAACAGTGGTGCTTTGGGTAGATGTCAAAACTGTCCTTGGCAAAGACAGACTCAAACCCTTGAGTGTACTCCAGTAGATGGATGGTGGAATTTTGAGTTTCTGTGCTGTATTAGGTGCCCTCTGCTAGTTGCTGGGAGTTGGTGGCCATAGCTCTGAGATTAATGGCTATGGGTTCTGGGAGTATCTATATTATAAACAAGCAGTCTCCAAGTTTCCAGTCTCTACCATCTATACTGGAGAGAGAGGACTCATCTGCATCATCTTTCAAGAGTAATGGGGAAGGTCTGTCCCTGCACAAATCAACTGCATAGAGCTTTGCCTTCTTCTACCATGTCTGCTCCTTTTGTAGGGCATGATCTTCTTTGCAGTGTTGAGGGCAACATGTCATCTTGACCTTAGTGGTCTCTCAATTGGTCTTCAGATTGTGGTTTTTCAGCCAGTTGTATCCCAGGATCAAATCCTGCTTTCTGAGACCCAAAACAGTAAGTAGTATCCTTTTCAAGTGAGTGCTATACTACAGGAGGATGTCTACTACTTCAGAGATTTCACCAGCTTTGTTTGGAGAGCTGTCCACATTAAAGACAGGGATAGGGCATGAGATTGTCCAGGTGTTCAGTCCCTTGAAGCAGACAAAGTCTCGGTCTATAAAACTTCCCATAGCTCTGCTATCTAGAAGAGCTTCCACAGAGTGGAGCTCACTGGTGTCTGTAGTGCTTAGTTCCACAACAAGCCATAGGGAGGTTCTATATACATCTAACACACTGGTGGAGAGTTGGATAGGCAGTCTCCTTTCCCACTTTGGTCTCTGAGAGAAAGGATTGTGTTTAGGAGCAGAGGGAGGGGGTGTATCTATAGGTCTACTGTCATCTGTATTAGTCTCTATCTCAAGTACAGTGAACCTATTTACTGGTAGCTGGGATGTACTTGTCACTGGTTGCCTTCTACAAAATTCTCATCTTCTCCAACTTCCCTAAGCTCCACTTCTTGTATGTCATGCAGTACCAAGAGGTCTTCCATAAGCTTCTCTTGTTGTTTGGAGGAGAGCTGTCTCATGTCAAGGTGGTGGGGACAATCCTTGACTAGGTAGTTGGTATCTCTGCACTAGTAGTAACCTTGCAAAGGTAAGGGCTTTGGCCTCCTAACAGCGTCTACATCTATGGGGACACCCATAGATAATGGAGGAGGTTGCAGTTTTGGGATTGGAAGAGAGGTGGCAACAGGGGAAATCCAAACCATAGAGAGGGAAGAGGGCCATGATGGGGGGATTCTAGTCAGAGCAGAGGATATAGCATACTGAGTAGACTGAAAAACCTCATTCACAAGGTATGCTTGGTCTATCTTCCAGATAGCTCAATACCATACATCCGGATCCATGTCCAAGGGATATCCATATGGCATAGTTGTGATTTGATTCTAGATGCCAATCCTCAGCCCTCTTTAGAACTTGACTATGAGAGTCTGAGGGTTGGTATATCCTGCATCAGAGATGAGCAACTGAAAGCCATTGAGATAGTCCTCCACCATCTGAGTTCCCTGGTGGTAGGAGGTGCCCTCTAGAGTATTTACCACATCTGCTTCTGTATTTACCAGGAAGAACTGTACCTTGAACTGGGCTTTGAAATCAGCCCAGGCTTGAATGGGAAAGCATCTAGTGTCCACTTTCTGGCAGAAGAGATTCTTGGACCATTTCACTGTATGACCACCCTTGAAGAAGGTAAGGGCCCATAGGATCTTTTTCTCTTTACAGCTAAACTGCTCCAGGGCCAAGCATATGTAGAGGGCACAGGAGTTGAGGAATGCTTGTCTGATGCTATAGTCCCTGTTGAAGTCTAGAGGAGAGGAGAGCTTGGGGCAGGCATAAGTGCAAGGGGTTGCTGGGGAAGAGGTTGCTAACACAGGAGGTAGTGGAGGGAAATTTGTCACCAGAACCAGATGTTGAGAGAGAGTGTTTGTTACCAGCTGCATCAGTTGTTGGAGCTAGGCTGTTAAAGCAGAAAGGGTATTGTTGATATTGGTTTCTGAGTTATTCTATCTCTCAGTGACTTTGTGCAGGTGGTACTGCAGATAGGCCAAGGCATCAGATATACCCTGGGGGGTGTCCACATGTAACATCTACATAGAGTAGAGACATAGAAGGCTGGGTGTGGGCAGTGGAGGGCATTCTAGTGGAGGCTGTCTACTGCATTCTTCCAAGGCTCTATTCAGGAGATCCTATTCTACTGTAAGGGCAACTAGAGCAAAGCTTCCAGGAAGATCCTTAGTCTATAAATATACTCCAGAGTATGTTACAACTCACCTTCCAGGAGAATCCTTAGAGAATAGGATGAGGCTCCTTATTACAAATGGCTACTTACTGATCTGTGATTTGCTGATTTGGTAATCAAAGAGCTCAAAAAAGAGAAGTTAGACAAGTGGCAAAAGATATTGTTAAGTCTGAGGTTTATCCTCAGATATACAGTCCTTAAATACATAATTGTAGTGGTCTGTGCATAAGGATAGCCTACCACATGATCACTACCTATTATTCTACATATAGGAGTGCTATTGTTCTTGAAATAGAGATAACCTAACTGTCTTAGGACAGTCCTTTGTTCTATTCAAGGACAGATAATAATCTATAGATAAAGATCAGTGTCATGTGCAAACATTGAGGACCTTGTATCTCCATGGGATCTTATTGCCTTGGGCTCTATTTATAGCTGAAAGAAGTGTATTGAAGAGAGCTTTACAATGGTTGTTGAAGCAAATGATTATATCAAGTGGTTCCCAAGATATCAGCGATTTAGTGTTTGGTAACTTGGTGATCACTGACTGATCTGCTGATAACTCGGTGAATACTGATTGCTTTGAGATGTTTTTGGTACCATTTGAAATGTCTTCTTAAGGGCTTTTGGTGGCCATTTAGATCATTGAAATCAGTCAAGTATTCCTGGAGTTATGGTCTGAATGAAGTTTGTGACACTCCTGGAAGAGTACTCTATACTATATATACAAGTTCCCCTAGCTATGAAATGTCCTAAGGGTCAGTGTGAGGGGATCACACTAAACTCCACTCCTGAATTGCTAGTGGTGATCCATTGGAGTAACCCTGCACTATTTAAATATAATTACCTAATATTTAATTAGTTTAGTTAGCTCCCTCACTCTCCACCCTGACTGCTAAGACATTCCAAGATAGCTGGACTGGTATATATAGTATAGAGTACCCTTCCAGGAGCCTCATCATATTCTCTGAGGATTCTCCTGGAAGGTAAGTTGTAACATACTCTGGAGTGTATTTATAAACTAAGGATTCTTCTGGAAGCCTACTCTACTCCAGTTGCTCTTACAGTCAGGGTTAGGAATGCAGGAGTAGGCAACTAATTAAATGTTATGTAATTATTATTTAATTAGTGCAGGGTCACTCCAGTGGGCTACTACTAGTGTATCAGGAGTGCAACTCAGTGTAGTCCTCTTACAGCTACCCTATCCAACCAAGAAATCTATATGTCCTTAGAAAAAGAGGAATTATCACCATCACCACCACCATCCATGTCTCACCAACAGTGTTAATGCTAAGTCATGAAGACTCAAGGTTTACCCTGGGTAGATGTTCAGAAAGAACTCAATAGAGTTCCCTGTTGGATTCTCCTAGCTACTTATACAAATGTCTGTTGGTCTATACACCTGTCTTCCATGATCACACAACCCTTACTAATAACTATATATATCTTACATAAGCTTTCCCATGCTATTTATATCCCTCTTGTGTTGTACTCCTGGATGTTATCTATGAGGTTGAGGAATGTATGGGAGATAGTTTTCTTCTCTAGAACCATCTTATAACAAACAGTAACCTGAGATGTCACAGGCTTCTACCCTGCCCCCACCATCCCAAGAAGAACAACTTCTTACTTTGATTGCCAGGTCTGCAACAGCAGATGAATACTATGTTATAACAGCAGGGAGGAAGCCAAGTAGAGATAGCCAAGCCTTCTATATATAGAGGGAAGATAGAGAAAGTGAGTGTATTTATCAATGCAGTTTGCTTATATTTGAGTATAAAGATGACAGGGGAGACAGAGGCAACAAAGATGGCCTGGGTGCTGTCTTATTTGCAGGGAGGAGTAGCTGAGGTATAAAAGGATAACTTGCTAGATGAGCTATCAAAAGGAAAGTCAGAGGTAGAGATGGTGGAAGAACTATTTAAAAAGATAAAGAATGAGTTTGGGTAGATAGGAGAGGAAGAAAGGAAGGTGGAACAGTTGAGAACAATAGAACAGGGGGGTAGGACATGCAATGAGTATGTCCAAGAGTTTAAAAAGATAGCAAGAGGAAGTGGATATAAAGGACAGCCTCTCATTGAAGAATTCAAAAGGGGGTTAAACAAGAGAATTAGGAGAAGGTTGGCAGAAGCAGAAAGTCCCTCCAGCTCAATAGAGGAGTGGTAGAAGAGATTAGTAAGGTTGAATAGAAATCAAAGGCAAAGTAGGGTAGAGAAAAGAATGTTGGGGAGGAACACAGCATGCCCATTGGGATATGCACAAAAAAGAGGAGGATTTGGGGGGGAATCATATAGAGGGAGAGAAGAGTAGATCATATAGAAGGCAGGGATCTAGAACTTCAGAGAGGGATATCAAAACAGGGGGAATTATTACAGGGGGACCAAAATGGGACCAGGACCAATGGTAGTGGATAGAGGAAGTAGGAGAGGGGGATATCAAATTTGTTTCAACTGTGGGGGATTTGGGCATATAGCTGGGGATTGTAGAAGTAGAAGGCAGGGAGTCAGAGAGGGAAGAAGAATTGATTAGAGAGGCAAGTTGTCAAAAGAGAGCAGAGGTTAGTAAGCTCCCAGCTGCTCTCCTATAATAAATACAATGTTTTGAAATGTGTAAAATTGGACAATGGATCAAGTACCCAAAATATTGAGGGAGTAAAAGATATAAGAAAAACAATGAAACCACTAAAAGAAGTATGGATGCAAGTAGGAGTAAAGAAAATAAATACTCACAAAAAGGTATCTGTTAAAGCATTATTGGATAGTGGAGCAACAGGGTTATTTGTGGATAAAAAGTTTATAGAGAAGTAGGGATTTAAGAAGGAGAAATTGGTGAGGCCAATCTAGATCAGAAACATAAATGAAATAGACAATAGTGGAGAAATGGTAATGTATGAAATAGAATGCAACTTGTATTACAAGGGGCATGTAGAATGAGTAAAGATGAATATATGTGACCTGGAGAGGACAGAGGTGATCTTAGGGATGCCATGGCTGGCAGTACACAACCCTGAAATTGACTGGGAGAAGGAGGAGGTGAAAATGATGAGGCATCCACCCCTGTATGGAAAAAACCAGGAAATAGGGAAAAGCAAAGAAAAGAAGCAAGTGAAAAGGGGAGAAAAACCAGATGAGAAAGTTGTGAGGGAACTAGTGCCAAAAAGATTTTGGAGATGAAAGAAGGTATTTGAAAAGGCAAAGTCAGAGTGAATGCCAGTACAAAAGGCCTAGGATTATGCAATTGAGTTAAAGGAGAGATTTGTACCAAAAAAGGGAAAAATAT
>Ga0153992_100614_pt1:0-5000 | contig 10194 bp, 9 predicted proteins | sample TSNC076MetaG_FD_104683 | JGI IMG/M metagenome (GOLD analysis project Ga0153992, IMG submission 104683) | Attine ant fungus gardens microbial communities from North Carolina, USA - TSNC076 MetaG | ecosystem: Host-associated > Fungi > Mycelium > Unclassified | place: USA: North Carolina... | reverse complement strand
GCACCAGCTTTTTTGAGACCGAATGGCATCACTGTATAGCAGTACGTACCGAATGGAGTTCTAAAAGACGTGTGCCTTTCGTCGTCTGGATCAATTTTTATTTGGTTATACCCAGACAAGCCATCCAGGAAAGAAATCTGTTCATATCCGCGGGTATTGTCTATCATGATTTCCGTGATCGGCAGAGGAAATTCGTCCTTAGGGAATGCGTTATTCAGGTCTCTGAAGTCAATGCAAACCCGAATCCGCCCGTTCTTCTTGGTCACTGAGGCAATGTTTGCCAACCAATCGGGATCTTTCTCTTCTCTTATGAAACCCACATCCTTTCATTTCTGTACTTCTTTCTTAATCTTCTTCATGAGGGGTGGATGAAAGCGTCGTTGCGCTTGCTTGATGGGCTTAGCATCTGGTTTGATATTAAGCCTGTGGACGGCGATTTCAGGGTCTAGCCCAGGCATCTCAGCCTAACTCCAGGCAAATATGCCCAAGTCTTCCTTAAGGAGCTGGACGTATTGTTCAGCTTCCTCTGAAGCTAGGCTGGCACTTAGGAAGATTGGGCGAGGGTCGCCTTCCGTTCCCAGGTCAACCTGTCGAACTTCATCATCTGTGGGTGGTACTGGTTTCAGGTTCTCTCGAGGTTCTTCAGAGGGGTTATTTTCCCAAGTCATGATTTCTTGCCATTCTTCTTTTCTTCACTACCACGCATCACGAGTTCGCTCAATCTCATGTAGAGATGAGCGAGCATAGCAGGACCAAGGTAGCTTGCTAACTCTCGCCATCTGCCAATCGAGTCGCAAGAATGTAAAAATATCTTCAAAGAGTGATTGCAGAACACGATCCGCGAGAGGAAGAACATCATAAACGCCTAATGATCCTTTGCAAGACACATCAGGCAAAACTGTTTACAACTGCTCTAGCAACCTTCTTTCCATCCATGCGCCATCTCTTGCTTGCGGAGGTTAGCGCAGGCCAAATACAGAAGCCCTAACAGCAGCGATAACCACCATAAGCGCGAAAGAAAAGCAGCCAAGGTAAAGAGGGCGGGGATATCTATTAAAATAAAGGAATTTGTGGATAGATTGACTACCTAAAGGATTGCTTTGCTTTCTAAATAAAGGGATTCGCGCCTAACTCGCACTGCTTTCAAGAGCTAGCTTTCACACGCCTTCTCTATATAAGATCCATAGCTTAAACAAGACAGCTGCACCGGGATACTAAAAAAAGGTAAAGCGCATCCACAACTGCCGCAGAACGAAGAGGAGCATCTATACTATCTTCCGCAACTTCCGAAAGATCCACATCAAGAACAAGAGCTGGTACCGCATGTGCCGCAAGACAGGCAGGAATGGGATATATATTTAAAAGAACAATAGCAAGGGGATTCGCCAACAGGAGAGTCAAAATTCTTCCAAATAAAAGATGGGTGCCTCTCTTCTACTCTGATGCGAGGTAAAGGTCAGTTCGAACTAGGGTTTGAGGGTAGTTCTTGCAAGGCTTCGAGGATCTATAGTTTCCGGATTGTGGTTTTGCGCCAAGTCTCAAAGATATTATATTATAATGCCATGATAGCCTATCCAAATCTTTAGTCAGGTTTCCCTCGCGCCCAAACCCTTATAAAGAAGTCCTCGTGATTTGACTGCCTAAAGAAGGTCATCTACTGGGATTGAGATTGACGAGCTAGTTCTATTGCTATGAGGACTGAGGATAGCAAGGCTGGGCCAACGAATACCAGGGATTGAAGATTGACCACAGCTGTTATTTCAAGCATCTCTGGCCTATGTGATAACTGGAATAGTTGTCTCTTTTTTCTTCCTATTCTTGAATGAGGAGATCCCGGTTGTGGTCTCGGAATGATATGCTCTTGTTCTTGTTTTAGTTCTGTCTGCAATGAGTATAGTAAGATTCCTATTAGTTTTGGGAAAGCAGAATCAATACCTGTTTTAATCAATTCCGAATCAACTTCAATCGAGGGAGCCAATAGGCAATATCAGAATCATCTGCTAAATAGATTGAATCTTCTTCTTGCCTTGACTTAACTAACACTTTGTGATTGAAGTAAATTAGATTGCTAGAAAATATCTTCTTCCAGAAAGTTAGCAAGGAAAACCAGTCCGAAACAAGGTAGCTAACTCGTCGGAAGCCGGTTAGCTTCCTCGTCCGAAGATAAGGCAGGGACTGACATCTGCTTGAGATCAAATCAGAAAGTAAACGATTGTTAAGCCGGGCAGTTCCCGTCTGCTAATTAATAATTAAGTGAAAGACTGACTCCTGATGCGAGGATAAGGGACAGAAAAGGACTCGCAAAAGATCCTCAATAGAGAAAGAATGACGCATGAGGACCCACAAACTATCGATTTGAAATACCAAAACTGGACGTATAAGAGAGATTGGGGGTGGAGATAGCCCACGGGTTTGGCCCAATCTGGCAGAAGGGCCACTTCCCGCACCTAGGCTTAATGGGCAGAAAGAGAATCAATCGCTTATAGAACTGGCCTTGATCTAATAAAGGGGACTTTAATCGGGAGATCCTTTACACAAGGAGAGACTTGACTTTAGCGATCTTTGATTTACTAATTGCCGTAGGTTTCACTCAAGGAAAAAAATCTGTTAACGATTCAAATCAGTTCACCTTCGGTTAGTCCAAGCCTTGGCTTTCACTCTGGATCTTACTCCTTTGTCAGGGGCAGAAACTAGAGATTGGGAATCTCATAAATGGCCATAGAAGAGATGGAAGTGTTGGTGCAGTACCCCCATTTGAAAGAACTCAGCTCCCCTGATACTTGCTATATATCCTTTACGCCTAGTTGCCAATACCCGATCCCTCGAAAGATAATAGCTGTCCGGCAATAGAAAGAAGATCCGATACAGGAAGTTTCACTCACGGGTTGGTTCCGATTTGCTTGTCCAATTAGACGAGGAAACCAGAACTAACAGAAAAAGAAAACAACTAACAGTGGGAGAGACTGACTTCATGGAAGACTCGCTAGAACTCTCTCTTTTGACACATAGGTAGTAGAAAGATATCAGTTCTCACAAGCTTGGGCTTTCTAGCAGTAGTTTGATTGCTCTCTTCTCACATAGCCTTGGCTACCCTCAAGGCACAGCATATAGAGTCAGAGGACATAGCTTAGACAGAAGGAAACCTAGCTACTTAGCTTCTCTGCTTAACTCTTTTCTCCGGGAACTCCTCTCTATAAGGATAGCCCTGGAAATAACCTTGAATTAGAAAGAACCACCCTGACCATTGCCTGAACTCTCCTACGCTCCTACTATAGCTATAATTGGCTTTTCGAGGGACTGATTGACGACTCTAGGGCATGGCATTCAGTCCGAAGCTGCCGTAACAACTAAAGAATCTCATTCGTGAGCCAAACACGGCGCACTTTCACTCCTCAGAGAAATAACAACAACTCCTCTCTTTCTCACATTGCTTGATTGACTTTCTCACAGAAACTGGGATGGATACCCTCATAGAAAGGCAACTCGAAGCAGAGCACGAGGAAAAAAAGATAGATCGAGATACCTATAAACAGAATAACTGAAATCGCAGAGAAGAACAAGGAGAATAGCAGACCGAGAAAGAGAAGGATACATTTACACATTGAAACTGACTTGATGAGGATGACAACCTTGAAATCAAAGCAGACCTAACAACATATGAAAGAAATATAACGAAAAAGCTTTTGTATTTTTTGTTTACCCCTCTCGTGTTCTGGGCTACGCCCCCGAACTGGGACTACGAATTGATTGACTATTGAGTGCAACCCCGTAACTAGATAGACTGTGGGTAGTTCAGGTGCGCTTAAAGTTTTATATAACGCATGCCGATGTTGCCACCGACAAACGTTTTACTTGGACTGTTTTCTCTTACCCAGTAAGATCTCAACCAAAGATATATATATATATATTATACCACATCTACATTCCGACTTCGAAATTCTGGAAGAAGAAGTGGTGCAGACCGCTTCCTTATGATATCATAACACCGAAATATGAGACCATACTTATTAAACTTCATTAACTTGTCTTTTCTTTCTCAAACATGGCGCAAAAGGGGCCCGGTAGCTGCCTGAGTTATTATTCCCCTCCACGATGCTCGATTCCGAATCAAGCGATAAGCGATATATTAATAAAACCAGTAAGCGTCAGTAAGGGACGTCTTCTTTCTTCGGCATCTACCCGTAAGAAAAGAAAACCAATCCGTTGTCGGCGAGATCAAAAAGAAGGCATTCAAACAGGCAGGAGCCTCCCCACCTCTTCGGGTGGGTCTCTTCTCGCTATGTAAAAGTGAAGGCAGGGTTTTCTCCTTTGACCAACCGGTTCAATTAGTCATTTAGTCAGCCCTCGCGAAATACAAGAATGAATCAATCAAGTAAGTCAGTGTCGCAGTCAGGGATGTAAGGCACGTAAAGAAGGGAGTCATTGGCACCCCCTTGTTCAATTCAATTCTTCAATCATTCCGGTCGGTAAGGCAGCCAGTCAGCAGTCAGGTTGAGATGAGCAGGGACAAAACGAAAGCAAAGAAGAAAGCGGAAGGCTGTTCTAGTTTCAGACTGGGATAAGGAATGAAAGTAAGACCGTACTAAAAAAAAGAAGCAGAAAGAATCAGGGCTAATTCCGACCTGCCGGTCATATAAGCGAGTGGGCGGCTATGAGTTAGTTGGCTTCCCTTTCTTTCATGATAGAGTCTCTAAGAGAGAATGCGCTTTACTAATAACATATCCGCCTGAGTGGATTGAGGAAAGATTTACTCTTTTACTCATAAGACCGCATCAACTAATGATCGGGGAGGGGGGGGCTTCTATCGAACGTTTTCCTTGACTGAAGTGGTTGGGCCCTTTAGGAACAGCTTTTGGGACGGGATTGGCTTTCCTACTTTACACAGTTTTAGTGGCTAGGAAAAGGCCTTCAAGACGAAGGAAAACTAAATTAAGAGAAATTCATAGCTATCTCCCGCGGACAAGGTATACTAGATCGTAGACTATCTCCCAGAGCCTCAT
>Ga0153992_100613_pt1 | contig 10197 bp, 12 predicted proteins | sample TSNC076MetaG_FD_104683 | JGI IMG/M metagenome (GOLD analysis project Ga0153992, IMG submission 104683) | Attine ant fungus gardens microbial communities from North Carolina, USA - TSNC076 MetaG | ecosystem: Host-associated > Fungi > Mycelium > Unclassified | place: USA: North Carolina, Lumber... | reverse complement strand
TATGAAATCGCTCTCTAATATATGTCTCTTCTTCTACTACCCTCTCCATTTATTCCACTTCTCTCATGTCTGGATCAGTTGCGAGTGATCTGGTTCCAAATCTTTAATCGAGCACCGCATTACAATTTATGTATTAAAAAAACATTGACATGTGATTTGCTTATCGATCTGAGTGGATATCAGGATAGATTGATTGATTGATATTGACTTCTCAGACATAAAGAATACGCTGGTCTCCTATCTATCGTATTCCCATCATGGCTAACGTCTTTGTATGTGGTGTTACTCTTTATTGTCATTGAAGTATTGAATCTCTTGAACACTCAGTTTGACATCACCATTGACAACCAGCCTGCTGGTCGCATCGTCTTCAAACTCTACGATGATGTCGTCCCCAAGACTGCGAAAAATTTCCGCGAGCTCGCGACTGGACAACATGGCTTCGGCTACAAGGGATCCTCCTTCCACCGTGTTATTCCCAAATTCATGCTCCAGGGTGGCGATTTCACCAACGGAAATGGCACAGGCGGTAAATCAATTTACGGCGAGAAATTCGAAGGTACGGTCGACTCCGAAAGTTCTACTCCTGATAGCTGAATACCCCGACTAGACGAAAACTTCAAGATGAAGCATGACAAGCCTGGCATGCTTTCCATGGCTAACGCCGGCAAGAATACAAACGGCTCTCAGTTCTTCGTCACTACTGTTGTGACAAGTTGGCTCGACGGTGCCCACGTCGTTTTTGGTGAGTTGTCATCTTGCGGGGAAATTCATGCCATTTTCTAACAAGATATAAGGTGAGGTCGTAGAGAATTTTGACCTCGTGAAAAAGATCGAGTCCTACGGCTCGGACAGTGGGAAGACCGCAAAAAAAGTCGTCATCGCTAACAGCGGTACTGTTTGAAGTAACGGACTCTAAGTGATCGTAATTATGTACATATGTACCAAAGCAAAATATATGAATTTGGAGAGATGCTGATGACAGATCATATTTTTCTTGCTCGGGAGTCCCGCTTACACAGGTATTGATTAGTTATTGGTTAAGTGCACCCTCCGCGTACTATGTGCAACATCCAAAAGGGTGCTCATTTGTCATAAGTTGACATTGCCTATTAGTGCTGATGGGACATGGATGTGTTAGCCTTGCGCCCACTACGCTACTATTGCGCCATTTTTGTGTACAATGCATGTGGTTTCCCTTATTTCTTCATCCTTATTGTTTCAAATAGACTGTAAGCAGAGCTCACTTCTTGTATGTATCATCTGTTTGCCTCACGCTCAATGTGTTTCTGAATGTGGCGCTCTGTACGACAATATACAATGAATTCGGTACATCAAGACGGCTCCTTTCATCACATTCACTGTCTATCTTCTAATAAGCTATGAATATGTTCTTCTTGGGAGTGGAGGTGAGCATTATCTCTATCCCATGAATGTCATGGCTTTGACTGTCACCCAGCTTATGGATTTCATTCAGGGTATTGTTATTGCAGACTGATCTCCAGATATAGCCAGTGAACCTGGGAAAATCCAGAGGCTTATTAGATAGATTTGTTTTGAATAGCAGTGAAATTCGATTGGTCTGCTAAGTAGGCTAAAACTCTGTCGCGAGGGATCCAATGCCTTTCTGATGACTACAGAGGAACACCTTGGTCCTTCACTGGGGGCGGCCTTCCGTCACCTACCATGACACGAACACCAGCACCAGTGACATCGTCAACAGTCAAATATACATAAGCTGATTAATTTCTGTGAGTGAGACAAAATTCTCGGATGATATGCTCTGTTCGCACCTGGACCAGGAGGGAAAACGCGATTATTGGGAGGGGTCCTGATCACCATTTTCTGCGCACGACCTGACTTGGCGCCTAGTTTAGCAGTCATGAAGACCAGACGGTTACTTGAATGGAAAGCATGACTGGAGTAGCCCAAGTCGATCAGTGCAACTAAGTTATTGAAATTGTGAACTATAGTGAGATGAATGAAACTGAACGGACCGACCTTTGATGGAAGATGCACGAGTATCGAGTCCGGGGGGAATGACAACGTCCACGGTGTAATCGTGATTGAAATCTAGTTGACGAGGGACATTTGAGAGCTGGGGACGAGCGACAGTCATGTAAGGTGGATTCAGATATTCAATGCGGAATTCGCTGTAGAGTAGGTTTTCAGATCATGAGGTGACAGTCCAGTTATCTGAGAGCCTACCTAGGCCAAATTGTAGTATTGATGATACCACCATTAGGATTCGACCCACCGAGTAAAATATTACTGAAAAATGCGGTCAGTCAGGGTGGGTGCTCGATGAGAATAGTGCTAACCCTTGCGGTGTCAAGGTTACGGAAGAATGGTAAAGTCGAGGTATTTCACTTGCAGGCATCCCGGTATTGCTGATGCGTTTTCCAAGGGGTGCGTCAGGAGTATATAGCGAAGGCGTCAACCTGTACAGCCGGGCAAGTATGTCACATTGATAACCATGGCACGAGAAAGAATATTTTACTTACGCAGGATGATCAGCATTGGAAAAGCTGTTGACCCCCGGAGCAATCGGAATAGCATCGTACCCGCCATAACCAGTTTGAGCACCATTGATGATGAGGACCTGCCCATTCGGCATTAATACCATCTCATTCAGTATCCTACTTTCTAACATCCTTTCAACCTGCCAGCCACGCTTAATCCCCTCTGGAGTGACAGTAAGTCTGCTGCACTGATCCGATGTAGGATCCTGAGTGGTGAGTCGGTCCAGCGGAGCAAAGTCACTCTGGTTGGATCCTCCACAGATGAGTATTTCCGGAATGTAGTCAGGAGGGTGGAGAGGCAAAAGAGTTGATGTGCCATCATAAGGGTTACAGGCACGTACACCATTTGGTAGATCCGGTAGAATCGTCTCCTCGTCCTTCTCGATATCATAGATGATGCTTTGATTATTAGCTTGTAGGAACAATTTACCATCCGGCAGCGAGAAGACACTGAAATCGATGAAGATGAGGTTCCATGCTTCCAATGATAACACACAGATTCTTCTCACCGGGGGAACAGATTGATCGGAAAAGTACGATTCAAGAATGGAAGAGGTCGGGGCTGTCCACCATCCTTTTTCGGGAAGAACTCTAGATTGTTGGCTGGATCATCGTTGGCAAATATTACTTGCGTATGTGAACCTCCAACAATTACCTGGTGATTTCAGTCAATGAATGAGCAGTACCTTAGGAAAAACTAACCAAGGAACCGTCAAATATTCTTGCACTTGATGGGTACCAACGGTTTTCAGCCATAATGAGATGATCAAAGTCCTCATAGAGTTTGCATGTGGCGCCAGTTGGGTCGAGGCAAGGCTCGAAGAGCCTCAAAGTCTGCCTCCCGTCATGGGGACCAGTGATATTAGCGCCGTCTCCGCCGATACTAACCTGGAATGCGGCTATGAGCCAATTATGCAGTATTGAGGGTAACGGTGGACGTCACCATTGTCCCATTACTCAGTATTGCACCTGAACCACAGAAAGTATCTGAAAGGACGTTCAAAGGAGAGGCTGTATTAGTTTCCAGATTCCAGAACGCGCCCAATGCAGGGTGGCCATTGATCTGCAGTGGGTCATGCGTATAATTGTCAAAGAATATGGCCAGAGTGTCTGAGACGATGATGGACTCAAGAGCAACGATTCCTGAAGTCCCATTCTGAACGAAGTGCCATCCTAAGCCAGTTTGGTCGGCCCCTTTCTGAGCATTCGATAGGGACAATGCTCGAACAAGCAGAGGCAGAAGAGAAAACGAGAACAAGGTTGCTGGTATCTGCATCCTGAGGATGATTCTCTCAATGACACTATATCCTGTTTAAATATGAATGCTGGTCAGTGTACTTTCACCAATCTCTTCACAAAGCGTACATATCCAGGTTATTGGATCGGATCTTGTGAGAGAAACCGTCTGCGACAGCGAGGACACGGATTAGAGAAGTATATGTTTGCCCTGGCAGGATTACACACCAGGTGATAGGAAGCGATACCGTGAGATGAGTAGGTACCTCAGGGAGCTCTGAGTCGTGGGGAGAAGGCGGACAGTACATAGTTTTATGAGAATGCAAAAATCAGTGTAGCTCGTAATCAATGAGAACTTGGTCCAAGAATGATGGAAATAAGGCGGTGGTCAAAAAATAAGATCAAAGCTTCTGAGAGTCCAATCATCGAGAACTTTGAGGGGCGAACTGCAGATCCTGATCCACATCCCAAACCAACAATAATAAGACAGAGACAGTTTCAAGAGGCGGGAGCCAGAGCACAAACAGTTGAGCCGTCATGAGTAGTCGATGTTTGTTAACACAGTAATTCAGGCCTTTGCGAGAATGTCATATTCATCAGATGACCTATAACCTGTGATGTTGACGTGGTAGGAGCGGCACGCGAAGTAGACAAAAAATTTGTACAGGAATAGACTATCGATGAACATCTATCACACAAACAAATGCGGATGTAGAAAATAAGGACAAATACATAGAGCTCGTGATATGATCCAATTGCTACTCTTGCCTTAAAGTTGTTCCTGTATAAACCTGGGATGTGGGTCAAAAGTTTCTCGGTTTTTGGCCACCGCCTTATTTCCGTCATCTTTGTACCAAGTTCTTATCCTAGGGATCTATCTTTTTGAAAACAAGTCCCCATCGAACTGCCTATCGTGGTCGCTCCCCCAAGGGCACATACAACCTCCTCCTCATCTCATTGTATCACCTCCTGATACCAACATATCAACATTCTACATTCCCTTTGCCCCTCGCGCCGTTCTTGTGCCGATACTCGCCGCTCTCTTCCCCCGCTTGAAACCATCTGGAGACATCTTACTCATGTGTGGATTGTAGGATTCAAACTATTTTGAACGCACTGTTTGTTTGTGCATCGTATCCTTCTGAGCTATTTGTCTGTTTCCTGGACACTCCACAAATCTTGAATATCGGAGGATACACTCTTCAAAACTTCCTGACGACTGCTACCTCTACAGAAATATCCATTCCGGGACGGAGCCGAAAACGCCCTTGCAGTTGAGCCAATGGTGTAATTTCGATTATTCATACCCTGCGAGTAGAAGGCATCATCCAGTGCTTGTGTAGCTGTTCTTACAAAAGCAAAGGGTTTGGTTCCCAGGTTGCTGCCTGACACTAATCTGCGATTTGTCCATATGACTGGTGCTATAAACAATTTCATCGTCTTTGACCCCACACTGTCATTTTTGTCGCTTCTCTTGTCGATACAAGTACAACTTACATAGACGGGTCAGGTGCCGTCGACCTTGCGGCTATGGCTTGTACCTCACTGGAATCCTGGAGTTCTTTATGGTCATCTATCGTTCTCATATTATCAAGTATGTCCCAATTCTAGGTACATTCGCAGTTGACTAAATCAATTTGAATAAGGCTTCAAATGTAAGAGACTTGTCAACCCTCCAACAAGTGTCATAGGTATTAACTGCAGAGCTATCTTACTGGGTCTAAAAACAACTCTCTCTGGGTAATGCCTACTTGTTTTACGGTCATATAGATGTACTTGAAGAGGGACGCTATCGGTTGGGAAAGTTGCTTTGAGAGGACTGCAATGTTGTATCGAGGAGTCAGCGGTACAATTATATTATAAAACCGATTAGTAAGGATGCTGAAGGTTCGATTTTCAAACACATTGATCATTTCAAAACCGGAAGGAACCAATTGATCGCATCATGAGGACTGGCAATCGGCGAGATGATAGAGAGGAGATATTTTCGGAGCCTGACTGAACCATACAGGACAAAAAGCTCTGGAAAAGTGTCGTCCCGAAAGTTTCATGCCTTGGCTTCTGCTTTACTTCCTTCCAATTTTTGGCCCTGTTTTTCCCGTCATCTCAGTCCCCGACCACGGTGTTTCCCCATTGTAAAGAAGAGGAAGGCAGAAGTCTTCGTGAACCCCTGATGAACATCAAGGCCCAGTATTGACTATCACACTGCACGTGTAGGAAAATCAAAGCCAGCTAACAAAATGGGTGACTAAGAGGCATTCTTATCCTCCAATGATATAAGGGTTTGTAATATCAGAAGCTCAAGTTCAGCTAGACGCTGGACAAGGACGTTTGAGGCATGACATAGCACATTCTCTCGCACCCTTCTTTCCATAAATTTGTGAGACCGGATCTCCCTTGTGGAAAGGTGGCTTCTCTAACAATCGACCTTTCTAGAAGATCCTGTAAGAGACCTACACCGAATCTTCCCTGACAGAAGTATGATGGGTTTGTCTGTTCTGGATACTTGGAGATACACAGTAAGTACCTTTTTTCCTGTGAATTGCATCCCATCAAGAGGACCGACCAGCCTGACGATTTTTCCGACGATATTCCAAAAGCCCAAAGGCTTACCGAGGGCCGAATTTTACCAAAGACGAAGCAAGGGAAAGTGGGATCCCGATGTAGTAATTGTGAGATAAGATAAGATCCAGTACGGTATCTGTATACCTTCTAAAGATTGTGCGCAAGTACTTACTGCTCAAATCGATGGAGTACATGCTACCATCAATTAAGACACATGTAGTGGACCAAGAAACACCATCGATGACAATGTGATCTTCTCCTCACCCCAGTTTTGACCGCTTCTCTGCCAGTTTGGGGTAATTACCATGGAGTGGGTCTTCAAGGGTCAAGCGGCGCCACAAGATTACAGACCCCTTCTCAGGGCTGATTCCTCACAATTTTGCACCGAAGCCAACCAGTTGGACCGCCCCTTCTAGAAGTGGGATCTGATATTGGGTCAGTTGCTCTTTTTCTAAAAAAAAAATTGAATCGAGCTCAGGGAGGTCTATGACTGAGGGCTGGGTTGGAACTTGTCCTGACTCTTACGTTTACTGAGCTGTGCACAGAATGAATCAGAGGAGCAAGCCACTAACTTTGATACCCTTTCAGACCAAAGCTCTAATGCATGTGAGATCACTAGTTTAGCCTTCTAGCCTTCATTCGACTCCATAGATTCTACGGCCATCTTGAATTAACTATACCATGACAGAAAACATTTCTCGAACAAGGTATTGGATGGTTCATTGTATTTTCATGGACACGCTTTCAGCGTATGTCATTCGTCGACTTGTCTTTCAATCCATACAAGGGATCCAATGCTTCGAAATACTCACTCGTGGAAAATTGCTGTGAGAAACCATCTACTTGTTTCTACCCTGCGGTAAGCTTGCAATCGTATTCCGAATTCCGTCTTTCCAAACTGCCAACTCCCTCTCAACGTCTATCAACAACCTCCTAACCTCATTCCCCACCTTCCCTCCTTCATTCTTACCACCCCCAAATCCTACCATCAATTCTCCTCTCGCGCAAACAAGCGTTTCATAAGCCAAACGAAGACGTTCAGGACCCGACGGAGGGCACGAAGCTGTCGCTTTTTTGCGGCAAGGGGGCAGAGAGATAGCAGGTAAAGCTGAGGAGGAGGAGGATGTAGGCGAAAGGGCGCCCTCGACTAGATGTCCTGGGGATGGTTCATCTACGCTTAGCAGTTTTCCCAGTTCTGCAGTAGCTAGTCCACGGATTGGATGACCATAGGTCAAAACTTGATTGAGAGCATTACAAGTCCTCATTGCGGAACGAATAGCTTCATCAAGTCGCTCTTGAGCCTCCGCCAGCGAAGACTTATTACCACAGGACATTTGTATCTGAGGCGAGTCAAGTTCAATGGTGCCAGGATCGAAAGGAGAACGGTAATTTGTGATAAGGAGTGTAGTGTGGAGGCGAGAAAGTGCAAGCAGAGGATGTGACGACGGAAGAACTCGGATGGACATCAATATCGAAATAAGTCTAGTCGTCAGTTGTATGGCTTTCGGAGGGTCTGTCAACAAAAGTAATTTCATCAGTTTGGATAGGCATGCAGACAAAACAGACAAACCGGAAAACTGAAGTCTTGTGGCCTTATCCAGGGCTTCTTGTCCTATACGAACAGCATCCAAGACAGAATCGGTATCTTTGACGACGGCCCCGCACTTCATACAACGAGTCAGGGGATTTTCTGACGAAATTTGGAGCTTGAAACAAGAAGAGTATTGACCAGAGACGCACCCTCGGTCGGTAACCAACACACCCCACCACACTCCTTTGCACAATACATTCCCTCCCTAGGATCAACGCATGTATCACCTCCTCGCACTTGGCTGCACAAAACGCAATTACATGTGAAATCATACGTTGTCTTCAGAGCCTCTTGTCGCTGAACTCGCGGAAGGGTAGAGTCGATGTAGGAGATTGAAATCTGAGCTCACTGTCTCTGTCAAGAGATCCAAAAGCGGGTCTACAAAACTGACCTCTTCATTCGCTGCAATGTCCTTGACTGTGACCACCTCCACCATTGGCTCGTCTTTCTTCAATCGATATTCACTGCGAGGAAAGACCAAAACTGCGTTAGGTTCACACGAGTGGTTGAAAAGGGCTACAGTGGGCGAAATGCAGACACCGATTGGTGTCAACGATGGGTCAGTGACTGCAAACGCATTGGTGGTGAACTGCATGAACTCAATAGCCAGTGCATGAAGACACAGAAAACAAACTCACTCGGGAAACAAGGTCCACAAGAGCTGTGATATTGTCGATCCCATACACAGCTAGGTCTTCGATGGATTGTGCGCCAAGATATTGAACCAGGGCATGAACCATATGTGTGTGGAGTTCGTAGGTATGTCGACCTGCTGAGAGGGATGTACGATCTATTTCCAGGAATGAAACATCTCAAGATAATGAAATTTTTCTGAAGAGAAACCTACGAGATTGCATCATATCTATTTCTTTTGTCTGTGACACAGCCAAGTCAGTAATATTCCGAGTGAAAGTGTTGGTACTCACCCATAGATTCACATGTCCCTTCTTCTGCCTTTTCCAGAGAAGCCTACCCAAGCTACGAATCGCATCACTCGGTATCGACCTCTCTGTTTCCTCACCTCCTTTTGAAGCACTGGGTGCCGAGTTGGCCCAATTCTGTAAAGCAGAACATTCATGTTTATGCAAAGTCCAATCGCGTATCTGACATTCCTGTTATCTTGTGAGTAGACATTCCTGTAATTACCACGATGGAGCGTACAGAGTCACAGTAATGGACGAGTTTGCAGGAGGTGCATCGTTTGAGCACCTTACCGCCTGATCCTAGAAAACATGCCGAACAATGGGTGGGCAAGTAACGCGTTGACAGACAAGAAATAGTTCGAGTTTCAGCGAATAGGATTTGACCTGAGCTCAAATTGTTAGATACGCTACATTTCGCGCGAAGAATGCAAGATTCACCAGGACGAAACGCCTCACAGCTCCAAATTCCTCTGCCCTTCAATCTTTCCCAGCGGATTTTTATCCGTACAGGAAGATATTCCTGTAGAGATAGGAGTTCTGCTGAAACCTCTGGCTGTGGTTGGTCTACTTTGAATTTATCCGGGGAATCCACTGACACCGGTGCGTTTGCTGTTCCTGACCGATCCAATTTTCGCACGGCATCTTGTATTTTGTGATTTGATTGTACCCCAGGGCGAACTGCCTCCTGTTGAGAACGACGAGCCTTGAGTTCTGTGAAACTGGCCATTGTTCAGAAATTCAGAAACATACTGGATTAACTTATATAATTTCATCCACTTATAAATAGGCACTGAATTCAACACCCTATGATGATACGATATCTCAGAATGCGCCTCAAGGCAGATCATTTGGCACGCAGACGTGTAGGAAACGCCGGTAACATATCTTGCTAGTATCTTGACCGAACCGAAACCCAAAACTTAAGCTACAGTTCGTAGTACATATAAGACAAATCCAACTTAGAAGGTACTGGGGCGCTTGGCAATAAAGGTCGAGCGGATTTTTCCAACGCGATGAGGGAGAGGGAACTTGAGCCTAGGTTCGAGAAGCTGCTTGATGTACGGACGACGGACATCAGATGCCTTCTCAATCTCAACAACCCTGAGGATCTATTTGAAAGTCAATCTTGATTTGCTGAAGGACATCTAGAGGCCCCCACCTGGATAGACCGGAAGCGGGCACGGTGGCGGGCAGCCATGTCCTGATAAAGAGTCTTCACGGCATCAACTCGGGAGACCTCGCGAAATTCCTTGTACATGTTATGGGTGCCTGAGCGAGAGTCATATCGGAGCCAGATGCCAAAGTTCTTGACCTTCAAGGGTCTTCTCTCGTGAATCTATGGAAAAAGCCACAAAACACG
>Ga0153992_100608_pt1 | contig 10236 bp, 3 predicted proteins | sample TSNC076MetaG_FD_104683 | JGI IMG/M metagenome (GOLD analysis project Ga0153992, IMG submission 104683) | Attine ant fungus gardens microbial communities from North Carolina, USA - TSNC076 MetaG | ecosystem: Host-associated > Fungi > Mycelium > Unclassified | place: USA: North Carolina, Lumber... | reverse complement strand
GGTCCGTTGATGTAGCTTCCCTCTCCTCCCCTCCGCTAGTAGCGGGTTATAGAGCTTCCGCTTGGTGAGTCGAAGTGGGGTATTGTTACGCCCATAAGCCACTCCATTAGCCAAGAAAGCTCCACCCCAAACTCTTACTCCTTGTACTGGGCCTGTCGATCCTCTCCTACGCTAGAGCCCGCCGGCTCAATTCGTCATACCCCTGATCCACCATAATGTGGGCGGTCCCAATAGAAAGAAGCATCTTACACCCTTTTAACCGGATCCATCGATTCATACAGAACCGCCCCCTTCTGGCCTTCGCTTGTTTACTTTCGTCCACCTTGTCAGTCCCCGGTTGGTGCCACAGGAGTTTTGCCTCCTAACACACTCGAAGCGCAGTTTGATCTCCCAATCCTTGGAAGTTCTACTTAGACGGTTTCACGGGGGTACATCTTGACTCGTCTAGAGCGAAGATGCCGCTGATGCATAAGGCAGTGTGGCACCTGCTGAATCATATAGAGTTTGTAGCTAGGCGTCACGTACACAAAGACCTGAACATTGCGTTAGACCGGGTGGTCAAAATAGAAAAAAGACGAGCTGCTAACATGGAGCGAGCCTCTCTTCCCTTGCTGCGGCTGGTCGCCTTAATTCAGTTGAATGAGTTTTGAGAGGCGAAACCAAACCGCCTGGTTTCTACTAAACCGCCCCACTCCCAAGGATCTTCGATAAACTTCCCTACCGTCCCCACTTCTACTTCCCCTCTACATACTTCCCTAAAGCCTGATCCGCCCAACGAAACGAATTCTGATCTTTGTTCCTAATATTCCGAAGTTGAGGATCGAGCTTTCGTGTGTCACTGATTTAGGGTTGCTTTGTTGTCTGTAGCAGCGCGGTTGGATTCTGCTCGCACCTTTGTTCTTATGTTTAAGGGGGGTCTCCCTTTCTGGGTGGAGGGGATAGCCCTAATCCTCGGTCCGGGTTTGCTGTTGAGGGTAACGAAAAGCTAAGCCCTAGGCTGGTTGGTAGTAGGTATAGAGCTCCTCCTTTTCTTTTCCGCTTACCATTATTCCTCCCATCTTTCAACGCCTTCCACCCATGGCCGCCCAGTACCTGTAAGAAGTGCCTACCCTCTCAAACCTGACACGGGAGAGGATAATAGTACAGCCTCGAGGCGAACAGCTCTTTTCTAAGGGAAGAACACCTAGCCCAGCTTTCTTTCCGATAGATATATAAGGGCTTAAAAGCGCCTTGCCCACCTCTATTAGCAAGTTGAGATCCGATTCCTTTTTTTTTACGAAACCGGTCTGAATTCGCCCCTTTCATTGAGGATTCTAACCCTTGTATAGGTTGGGCACCTGAGTCGCCTTAGTCCATTGGTTCAGTATCTAAGAAAGCACGTCTCTCTTTCCTTCCTCCGGCACACTCTACATCTGTCCTTGAGCTATCCAAGGGATCGAGTGATTCCCCGAAGGTTTGTAACTCGAGGAATGATGGGCATAACCCGCATAGTCGACTCTGAATCTTCCCCCTTGCATGAACTCCCCGCCCTCAAAACGATAAATGCATCAGACCTTCCTTCTTCCTTAAGACCTTGCGACTGAGGATCATCAACCGGCACATCTCACTAGCGCATCTCGTCTCTTTCCCTAAGGTTTTTTATTCGAGGAATGTTCACTCTACGCTAGAGCACAAAAGGCTCGGTACCTCTAAAGGGTTGGTGTGGCTAAGTAAAGCTGCTCGAAAGCCTTCATTTCATCGCTGTTTGTGTTCTGCAATCGCCCCTGTTCTTTCTCTAATCTCGACCTATGGCATCTATCTAGATCCCAATTCTCGATTCCGGCGGAGGACTGGCAACTCCTCCCGGCCCTCCCGACACCCCCACTCGGCAGCAGGCTCCTAAGAAAGAAACCCAAGTCACGCATGATTCGTCTTGGTATTCTATTTTTTCTTTATTTTCTAGACATTTTGCAGGAAGTATATCTCTAGGCCCTATAGGAATCTCTTTCTTTCTTAATCCTTAGCTCGATTTTGTCGAGTTCTTTCTTTCCTTTACTCTCCTTCTTATTTGGTGGTACAGTAGTTTTGCTTGTCGTTGTCCTCCGTTGGTTAATCTTTTGTTGACATTAGTTTCGATTCTGTTGATATTGGATCTTAGTTTGACTTTTGATTCTTCTTCTCTTTCTGTTTGGAGAATTCGTTCGCCTTTCGAACGGATAAGGAGGGGAGGAAGGGCTTTTACGGGGAAGTTCTTAAAGCTAGAAAGCCTTCAAATGGTTTCCGGTTCTGACCGGAATATAGGCGCCATGAAGAATTGGTTGAAGCTGGCCAGTGCACGGCAAGTCGAAGTTCTCTCGAGAAGTGGACACATCTCTCTAATTCGGTGGACATCGGACATCGAATCATGTATCTAACCAGTCATCAAATTCCTATCCGAAAATAAATGAAAAAGGACTGGTTCTTTAATATATAAAGGTTGGGGATTCACTCCAATCGTAAGTCTCCGCTTCTGGATGCTGCTGCGGCAAGGACATCTGGGTATAGCTACCTCCTCGTTGCTAGTGCCCGGGGTGGAAATAAATAGGATGTTGAATGTTATTATTCCCGCCTGACCAGACAACTAGGATGATGTGGCAAGCAACCTAAAGCCAAAGATATTATTGGAGAGGTGAACGGGATAAAGAAAGTCACGATTCAGGATGACCGATGGATCAATGCTACTAAAGCTCGCGCATACTTCCTTCTGTACTGCCGAGATCCATGGTCAGACAATAAAGAGATGCAGGGAGCGGGAACCCAACCTTCAGTGTACCGGTCGTACCAGCCATTTGTTCCTCTCCGCGGCCTCCCCATCCCGAACGAACCGGAGAGAGGCAAGTTATAGTGGGTCTCTCGCCCTTTTGTCCCATCAATGCAGTTGAGTCGGTCGTCCCAGAGGGGCTGGGGGAGCGTACGGGATAGACCAGTAAACCCCTGGGCTACTGGTCCTGCCTATGAGTCAGGGACTGGGTCTGGTCCCTGCCTGACCCCTGCTTCATACGTATAAGGAATTTTTCTATCTTCCCCGCTCGCTTGTGGCCATTGTTCGGAATCAACGCCGAGTTGGTCCCCCAAAAAAAGAAGGAAGCCAGGGCATCCCTGGAGAAAGATATGGATAGTCATTTTCCTGATGAGCTCATGGAGGGAGAGCTGAAAGATGATGAGGCACTTGTCTACATGGCGACAGAAAGAGTGCCCTGGGTTGTCAAATGGCGCTACGTCCTCTACTACGATTCGTATGGATGGGGGGCTCAGTGGTCTAGTGTTCTCTAGGAGGCTCAGATAGAGGACAATAGGTCCTTAGAGAGTGAGTGGTTCTTGTGGTTCTTCCCTTGAGAGCTATGAGTGAATAGTGTTTCCTCCTTGTATTAGAGTATGAGTGTTTAGAGCGGAGAGATTGTTATAATAAAAGAGTTGTGTTGTTCTCTCCAATTTGTTCTCTTGCCTTTGCAATAGTGACTTGGTTTTGAGTGAGCGAGAAAAGAGTCAGTCGTGCGTCAAAGAGTGAGAGAGTGAGAGGTGAGCTCAAGGCCGAGTCTGTGAGAGGCGGAGGCGTCCTGCGCAAGTCGGAAAGGAAGGAGGCCGAGTCAGAGAGGCGGAGGCGTTCCGAGGAGCAGGAAGGCGAACACCACAGAGGAAAGGCACGCACGCAGAGGTCAGTATCGCTGTATTGAGCTTGCGGTGAGAAGGCCCCGGAGAGCGATCCTAGCGTCTCTTGGTATCCTCGTCGCCCTCACCGGCGAGTCACCATCCTCTTGCACCAACAAGGAAAAAGCAAAAGAAACAAAGGCATCTCGCTCCTTTTTTTGGGGGGAAGAGAGAGGGAAAAATAAAGCAAAAGAAAGTATCCACGTGCATCATTCCAGGTATGGATACCCTTGAACTCATGTGCAGTCGGAGGTTCCCCGGGCTGCTCTATCCTTTCTTTGATAAGACCTTAGAGGCCAATATAAAGCCTTATAACGAGAGTTTAAAGACCTTAAGCCCCGCAATAAGGGATATTGAAACAAGCTTTCAGACTACATAAAAATGGCCATATAACGGGTTTCCTTCAAAAAGCAGCTTCGCCCTCTCACGTCCGAGAAAGACATTGATTGGAGTGGAGTGTATCCAATCCAATGAAAAAAAGAAAATATCGTGCAAGCACAATAATTGAAATTGAATTCAGTGATTGATATGGAGCCGAGCTAGAGCCGAGCAGAGCGCACCAAACCCCGTCAATGAAAGATAGGAAGAAACCCTTTGTCTGATTCCGCTTGTGAAGGAGGGGAGAACTGTTGGGCGAACCAATGAGATGCCAATTCAGGGAGTGAAAGCATTCCACACGAGGGACATGTGCAAAGAAAAGAGTGAGCGACGGCTTCCTCTTCTTTTTCTGGGGCATGAAGTGAGACCGGGCAGGCGAACGAATGAAGGGAGTGACTAGTTAGCGGCTTAGAAGGAAGCTATACCGCCTTTACTATATAAACATTGACCCCTGGACTGAGACCTTAGCCGGTACCTTCTTCTCATCCAAGAGTGAGAACAGGGACAGGAGTGACTGATAGAGACAAGGACAGCAGTGAGAACTGCTGTTAGCGATACGGGGAGGAAAATCGGAGATTTATAAACTATAGGCTACTTGATTGAAATGGTAGTAAAGAAGAACTTACTTTAATTAAATTACACCAGCGGGTAACCGATGGAAAGGGAAGTTACCATACGATATAAGCCAAAGAGTTCACATATTTAAAGACAGCGAAGCGACCACACATTGGAAAGAAAGAACTCAGGATAAAGACAGAGACCAAGGAATGAAAGCTAAGCCAGTTATCGGGCTCCAATACAGAACAGAACCAAAGTCTCTCCTACCAAAGGCGACTTTTACTTCAACTCCAACGGGAAATCTTGAACAAGCCAGATTGGCTAGTTTTCGACAAAGTGCGGGATCTTTGGCTATTTCCTTACCGGTGGGAGCAGAAAGCGACTACAATCGATGACAATGCCCGCTTTGGTATTTCGAGGGATTTCTCATCTTTCTTTTATATTTCCTGATACTGGTGGATAGATTTCCTTTTTAAGTCCGCATCCTGCTTACTACAATCGAAACCGAGCGGGTCAAAGGTTTCCGGAAAGCATTGGTAGGAAGCCTAATGGTATGATTTCAGACCATAGCGATATTGAACATCACTTACATTATTTTATGATCTGGAAGGACACAGAAAAAAGACGGAATGTCTTAAGTAAAATAGAGAGCTGGTCTTTAAAATAAAAGAAATTAGATTCTTGACAGAAAGAGGAGGAGCTATTCTCACTAAACCGAATCTGTAAATCGAAGACCGCTAAGGGAACTCTTTATTGATTGTGTTTACAGAGCCATACAACTCTTCCTTTCCTCTTCTCGTGCCCTTTCCTAAGGGCCACGTCCTTCACTCTATTACCTTCTATTCGAAGTCTGACACTTCTCTTTTACCCTTAGACTTCTCACTGTGAAACTTCTATTTCACTCCCTCACTCCTTACATCCCCTAACTTTGACAAGGCAAGAAAGAAAGAAGCTCTTAGCCCTTCTTTGGCAAAGACTACTCGCTCGCGGTAGAACTGTCTTTGCTAGCTTTATTGCTGGCTCTAAGCCTACCTCCTTGACTACATCCTGATAACCGCCTGCCTGTCTTGACAGAAGAAGGAGTGCAGTAAGCGTCTCCGGACATAGAAAGTAGGCTATCACTTACCCTTCGTTAGCGGTCTAGGTTTCAGTCGTAGTTTCTGGTATCGACACAGACAGTGGGAAATCTCTATACGATTGAAGTCAGTGTGCAAGACAAAGTCTAGTTTTGACTTCAGCCATAGTGGACAGGAGAAGCGGCCTTCTTTAGTAAAAGCCTTTTCTTGCTCGTTAGCGCTTTAGATAGATTAGTGGGCGAGCGTGTGTGCTTCTCGTTCGACCTGAAGTCTGCCACCGATAGGTGGCCTCTTCTGTTGTTGTTCGAGGTTATGCAATGTTTGATCGATCGTTGGCCTCAGCAGTGGTTAATTCCGCTTTAGCGTGTAACTAATTTCAGGTTCCATTTGTAATGTAAAGAGAAAATGGTCCTCTGTAAGTTTGACTGCTGGTCAACCCCTCGGTTATCTGTCGTCTTGGTCGCTTTTTGCTCTATCTCACCATGTAATATTGTGGCATTGTGCGGAGCAAGTTTACCCCGGTAGACGCTTTACAAGGTATGCCATACTCGGTGACGATATTGTTATAGCCGACGACGAGGTGGCAAGTAAGTATGAGGACTGTTTAGGCAGATTGGGTGTATCAATAAGTTATCAAAAATCCGTAATCCCTATTGTACACCTTTAGAGCCGGGTGTGCCGAGTTTGCTAAGCGATTCAGGGTAAAAGACTTGAGAAAGGGCATAAGCCCTCTCTCTATTATATCTTATTCCGCAACTCGGGTCTGGGAGTCACGGATACGGATAAAAAGCGACGCCTTCGTTCTTCGCCTTGATGTTGATGGCTCGAACTCGTGTATAGGCAACTCTTCTCGAGGAGCTCTATAGTATAGAAAGAGGCAGCAAGCTATAGAGGTTGATAAGAAAGGAGTCAGTTTAAAAGGCCTTGTGAGGTATTCGATTGAATTTCTGTTGCTGCTACTTCCAGTTCAGCACCTCTACCGCCATTTCCATGGGAAGTGAAAGCCTTGACATCCATCCGATTCTCATGAGTATCCCGACCTCTCTGCTCTGGCAAAACTTTCTCTATTTTTTGCTTTCGTTGATTCGGCATGAATTGAACTAAGCCGGAACCGGCAAACACTTATTTGATTCGATCTAGCTTTAAGCATGGGATGAAATCCACTCGACTAAACTGCTTCTGCTTTTGCCGTTCAGGATGGTAATAATTATATAATACAGTGAAGCCTCCGCCCCGTAGGGGACTCGGTCATAAGCAGCATCGAGAAGATTCATCAACACATAGCTGGTAGGTGTACGCAAAGCCATTTGATTAGGGAGAGCTGTATCCAAACATGACAAATTCCTTCCAGACCTGCATTTTGGCACCAATCAATTTCACTCCATAAACCGATTGAGGAACCTAAAAACCGACGCCAGACAGGACTGCAAAGTGAACTGTTACCTGTAACCAAGGGAGCTTATGAATGAAGGATCGTGATATTACATAAGTAGTAACGAGTGGGCGGATAGAGGGAGGAATTGAGCTAGTCGGTTGGGAGACTCTGTTAGTTATTTTCCGAGGAGAGGTTCGAAGAACCAAGAGGGAAGGAGACAGCTATAGAACGAAGGAATGAACCGCTAGCGAACAAGAAGTGTACTATGCCCACCTATCTTTCTAGAGTTCTTTCAAGGCCGGGACAGATGTCCGATTAACGCCTCGGGGCCCCTCAGATTCAAGCATTCGATCGCAGGGTCTGAAAGTTCGTGTCTTTCTTTCTTTCTTCCTATTAGGAGAGGTCGGTCGAAGGGAGTAACTGGGAAGCACCCCGCCTTCCTCTGGCAAACCAACAGATATTGCGACTGAATGTGCCGTTGATCGTGATCGGAGCTTGAACTATACTTCCTTCCTTGGCTCAGTGGTCGAGCTCATGCTTGCCAGATATATATGGCAAAGTGCTTCAACCAATTTGCCTAAGCGAACGGGGAGAGAAGTGACATATTGGCATCGGCATATATATGTGAAATCAAGGATTGGCATTTGCCTAAGCAAACTCCCTGCTTATCATGAAAATACCTTCCCTGGGGAATTGAAAATGACTAGTAAGACCGACCCCGAAATGTGAAAAGTGGCGTTTCGTATAGCTTACAAAACTAGAATTTCCTCAACTCCGACTTGCTAAATCTTCCCCTGCTCCCGAACTTCCCTCAGCGTTCATTGAGTGCTGCCCAGCTTCTTACATTCTTTCTTTCTGCTCTTCTCCCCTGCTTAGTTAGCTGCTGGGTCAACTGTGCCTTAACCCGAAGGGGTGAACCAACCCTTTATAGAGGATCCGACCGGCATGCTTGAATCCTTTCTTTCCACTGGTTCTCTTCTTGAAAGTCTTTACTCAGCCTTGAAAGCAGGAGCGAGCAGCTAAACTAAATTAGCATAGGCTGGGGCTGGGGGTGGAGAAGGTTCTTTCTTGCTATCGATCTATTACGGCCAGCTTTCAGAGTCTAAAAAGTATACGGCCAAGGCCAGGGTTCCAAACCTCGAAGTCTGTAGTTTACTCCTGATGGATAGAGGATGGCTCGCTTCTGCCTTCCCAACAGTCCTTTCTCTTCCCGGAATCTTGTTTCAATCAATCCGATCAGGCTACGGCGCATATTGCCAATAAACGCCGCTATGCCTTCTTCCAAGACCGGTATACCAATCAAAGGAGTGTTCATTCCGCGAGTTTGTTCCAAAAGAATCTCCGGATTCGATCTGTTCAGTTCGGGAATGAATTCTCTTTGTCTCGTCCATCTGAGTTAGACCTAAGATATAAGGGGAGCATTTCCTCGTAGGTTTTTAATCCATGCCTCGACCGATTTCTTTCTTTGTGCTTTCCGAACTTCCATTTGAGAGATCTGGAGATTGAAATGCCTTTGTAGCTTCCATCGGAAGGAGGATGAGTTTGCCCTACTGAGCTTTCCAGCAGAGGCATCAGATGCCACCCACCTCCCGAACTTGCTTCACGAGCTGGTGGTTCCATTCGCTGTTATGGGAGTGAAAGAGATGGGTGTTCATTTGCTGGAGTTAGCTGGCAAGTAGATGCATAATGAGTAGTTGGGCCTATTGCCTCGAGTGAGGTTTCTCCTTCCGGTGAGGGGGTGATCGAGGTTAAGACGCGTGTCGATACGATACCCCAAAGGACTATTCGCTTGAAACCCCCCTAAAAGGTTTGGTATCGGTCGGTAAAAGGAACTTCATTCTTAGCATTTCATAAAGAAAGTTTTAGCGCTTCCAGTAAGTAGGAAATAGGGTAGACAGCAAATATAGAATGTGAACTAAACTCTCCATAGTGCGATCTCATCTCTTAAACCTCGGTATCAGCAACCAACACGCCCTTCCTTGCCTTAATTATGGACTTGCCTTACTTGACTTATCACTCTATATACTTGGTTAAGCTCAGAATGAAATCGCTTGGCTTTCGTTCAGTGAATCATCCATTCGTTAGCCCGTAAGGTTTTGAGTTCAAAAAGTGAGAACTCCCTTTCAAGCCTAAGAATACATAATAAATACATAAAACATATCGATTCATTTACATTACAATAAACACCAGGTAGAATCCATTTTTTGCGTTAGCTATAGCTAAGGTTTACGAGACGCGCTAGTCACTCCAACGAGTAACAACTCTCGAGGAATGACAACGTAAAAAATCGATGCGAGAACGCCAAGCAGCTAACTTCGTTGATTCAGGGCGCAGCCTACGCTCTTCGATAGCTGCCTAGCTTACTGTAATTTGACTAGAGATCTGCTCTGATAAGATTCCGTCTAGTTCATAATTGCATAAAACTTCTAGATCAGTCTCACCTCGAGTTCGAATACGGAACGGAATCCTACCCGTCTCCTAAATAGAGAGAGAACCTGAACCTGGGACCGAGCCTACTAACTCTTCGGTAACCAAAGCGTCACTCCTTCCTTAGCACAAGCGCTAAGCGATAATAATTCCTTTTTCTATAGCTAAGTAAGACGACCACATACACATAGGATTTGACGGCCCTAAGGATGCCGTCTAGTCTTACCCCGTACAAGATTTCATTTACGTATGGAGTCCTCTTTTCTATAATACATAACAAAAGGTTTTCTGCAACTTCTGTACCTGGGATATTTGATATAGCTTTTGCCGGAATCGAAAAACAAATATTATACTGTATTGCATTATCTCGGATTACTCCTTTTTATATTGTATTGGTATTGCATTCTCTCAAATGACTCGCTTTTATGTTACATGATAAAAAACTTTTTTTGACATAACAGAGTAAAGTCCATACAATGAAAGATGAGGAAGATCTGTGTACTTAAGTTTCAAGTAAGGGAGCAGGCAGATAAGGGAAGGGAAGAGCTTGAGAGATCTAACCCGCTAGGGCTCTCCAAACTGCTTCAACCGGATCTAGGTATATAGGTCAATGAACTCTTTTTTCTTACAGAAGAAATGAAAGATACGAGTAAGGTGGTATTCCCAGTCAATAGTAAGGTTAAGGTTGTAGAATATAACAAATGAGTTCTTACAGCTCACTCAAGAATGGGACGGCAGTGGTCCGCCGGCAAGCTC
>Ga0153992_100607_pt1 | contig 10238 bp, 2 predicted proteins | sample TSNC076MetaG_FD_104683 | JGI IMG/M metagenome (GOLD analysis project Ga0153992, IMG submission 104683) | Attine ant fungus gardens microbial communities from North Carolina, USA - TSNC076 MetaG | ecosystem: Host-associated > Fungi > Mycelium > Unclassified | place: USA: North Carolina, Lumber... | reverse complement strand
AGAAGAGCTAATCATTAAAGAAAGTTAAAATAGTTTAATAAACAGATTGTTGCCTGAAACTTGGTAACATGAAGAAGGAATTTCGAGTAATCGTTGATTAGTACGCAACGGTGAATAATGCATTCGGGATGAACTAACTGTCTGTCGCTGGGGCGAAGCTCGGGATGGGGGAAACTGTCGCAAAATTACAACTTCTACAAATCTTTGCTTATTACTCATTTTATTTGACAATTTGGTATTGTTTATTGTTTTGTTTTTCTAAGCTTTTTAGAAGGAAATTACTGCTAAGTCTGCTAACTATGTGTCTTGTAAAAACTAGAACAGCAAGATAATAGATGTGTATCTTAGTATAAAAAATAACACAATTTACCAAGTTGTTGCTGTTAAATTGGCAACATTTAAAAATTTAATTGAGCTATAGCCCTTTATGTATTTTTATTATTTAATTATTTAAATAAAAATTAATAATCTTTGATGGTATTTATTTACTTGAAATAGTTTGTTGGTTTTGACAATTAGGTCGGGTTTGTTAAGCTAATTAGTATCAGTTAACTCTTCTGAGTAACATCTCAAAAGTCATAGCAGGGTAGCCGTACTGGAAGGTGCTGCTGGAGAATAGATCAAAATAAACCCCCTTTCAGCAAAAAAGATATTATTTATAAATATTTATAGATTTATATCTGATTAGTTTGTAGGGGAAGGTAAAACAAAAAATATCTTAAAATTAAGTAAGTCAACTTAGGTTCCAGTAATTGCTTACTGCTTATGTTTGCTTTTGCAGATACAGAAAAGATAAAATTTGCTGCTGTGCTGTGCTTTGCTTTGCTGTTTTGTGTTTTGTAGTAGATAGGGGATACCCCCTTTTTTGATTATTCTAATTATTTTAGTAATAGTACTCAATAACTATTTTGTATATATCTTATAGTTTTTATTTTTTGACACTTTTTGTGATGTTGTTTTGCCTTGGATATATCTGAGCTTTGTTTTTATGATTTTTTTGTATTAGAAAGTAAAAGCTGATATTACAATTTAAGGTTATAAGATTTCAACTCAGGCAATAAATAGATTTATTCTTAATTATTAAGGGGGTTAGCTGAGTGGTTTAGCAGTAAATTTACACTTTACAGACAGAGTTTCGATTACTCTACTCCTTAAATTTTTTAATCTTATATATTTTTAATAAAAGTAATAGTATATAATTTATATTATATAAACAAATAATAGTAGTTGCTTAGTTGCATAGATATATTTTATAGCCTATTCAATTTATTTTTATCTAGCTGCAACAAAAAAGCATTTTATTAGTTTACTAAATTACAACTGTTTAATTTTAATAAATATAATATTAATTTAAGACTTTAGCATAATGGTTAATGCAGTTCGCTCATAATGGATATTATAAGGGTTCGAATCCCTTAGGTCTTATTTAAATAGGGGTTCATCAGCAATTGAATATGAATAGCAAGTGATTATACAAAAATAAACAGGTAGTAGTTGCCTGCTTTTTGAATAAATCAAATTAGTCTAGCATAAGGTAAATTATAAAAATAATAATTATCAATCAGCAGGATATTAAATAATATATATATTTAAATAAAGGGTACTTGGTCGAGTCTGGTTTATGGCGCTCGTCTTGAAAACGAGTACTTCCCAAAGAAGTCGTGAGTTCGAATCTCACAGTGCCTGTTTTTATAAACACAAAATAAAAAATATTTTTAATTAAATTTATTACTAAAAATTGTGCCCCAGAAAAAAAATCTTATATTTAATAATGAACTAAAGATAGTTTTATTATAATACTAAATATAGTCAGCTAAATTTGTAATTTATTTGCTGATGACTAGTTTCTTTTCCCACCTGCTTTATAGAAATAAAAATTTGATACCCCGCAGGCTCGTTTTAAGCTAAAAATCTATTGATTGCAGCTAAGGAGTGCACTATAAAAATTAATTTAATTACACACAAAATGTTTATTTTTAAGAGCCCCAAAATTTAGGCAAAATATTAACCATAGTAATATAATTTATATTGTAAACTTTATTAGATTTAAATTATAGTAATATAAACTATTTCAGATTTAAACTTTTTTTGATAAAAATCAGCTATAGTATTTAATGACAAGATAGTTTTTACTTTTTTATTCTCAGTTAAGAAACTATTTACTATTAGAATTGATTTAGTTTTAATTAAAAATTTTTTCCCTATTTTAGAAACAAAACTTGTAAGGCTTTACCACTTATCCTATACAAATTTGCAGACAAAGTAGTAAATTAAATTAAACTAAAAAGTATGTAGAAGTGCTTGTTATCTCAGCTATATTTTATATATTAATTGTAATATTGTTTCTTACTTAATTAATTAATAATTTTTATACTTTGAATTTATAAATTTTATTTTAAAATAGAGAGTGGTTTTGAAAGTTATTAATGAGATCCTTAATCAAGCAAAATGTCAGTTTACACTATTAATGTGTATCTAAGATGAATTTAATCAATAATTAAATAATTAGAAACTTCTATATTAATAATTCATTTCTTAATAGAAATTTTACTAAAATTAAACTAGGAAATTAATTTATACAAATTAAAGAATTCAATAACTCTAATATTAATAAATCTAATAATAACATGAATATTAACAATATTAACAATTAAAAATTGATTGAAATTTGAGAAAGGATTGTAGAGTTAGTGTTATTTGAAAAGATTGGATATTTGATTTGGATTTTTCTAAAATGGTTGAACCTTTTCTAAAAAAAGAAATTGTAAAGCAAGTGCTTAGAGAGCAAGATAAGGAAAACAGTCAAGATAAATTAGGAAAAATTATGAAATTTATGATTCAATCTAAATAGACTACTTATCTTAAAGAATTTACTATACTTTTTAGTATTACTCAGTTAGATTTCTATATTAACAGTGACATGTGTTATTTTATTAAAATTTTATGTCCTAATATTAAAGTTAATATTAAAAAAAAACAATTCTATTGATAATAATGTAGTATACTTCTGTATAGAAAATATTCCAGCTAATAAAACCTTAATTTGTATTGGTCATATTAACTCATGGAAAACTACATTAGTTTAATGGAATAGTCATAAATATCCCTACCTGAAATGGACTAATTAAATTATAACTAAAAATGCAATTAAAGAGAAATAGGGTATTATAAATATCATAACGATAAAGGTCATGTTAAATACTGATAAAATAGTATTATTTACCGGATATGATTATGGGATAAACAGAAAAAAACAAAATTAGTACCAATTTTCAGATATGATTTTGGGATATACAGAAAAACAATTATATAATTAAACAAAAAAATGGGTGCTATTGATTTCTAAACTTATGGTAATTAAACTAAATTAGGTGGATTATGATAATTAAGTGTATATTTTGTAGGTGTATCTTATTTTAAATACATGTAATTATGATGATTATATTATTGATACTTCTAAAGGTTTAAATAATGGTTATGATATAATTAGAGTCAATTATTCCATGTTTTATTCAATTATATTAGTGAAGACAAGTAAAGTAGAAACGGATATAATTATCCGCACATAACCTAGGTAAATTTGATTATATATTAAAATTTAAAACTTTAGCAAAAAAAGGCAGTCAACCTGAGGAGATCAAGATATTCTAACTATTAGAATAAAAAGATAAAAAGATAAAATTAAGTGTCCTTCTAAAGGATAAACCAAAAATGGTTTCTACAGCATAATATAAAATGCTAAAAACATTTAATTGTACTATTAATAAAGTTTTAATCCCACATACATTTGTAAGTAAGGATAACTTAAATAATATTTGTCCTTAACCAAACAGTAAATATTACTTTGATGATTTTATTAAAAAATAACTGATTCTATATTAAATACATACAATAATTTACCTGGTACATTTATACAAAGATTTTATATAATATTTCAAATCTGATGTTCTGGGACTGTTATAAGCTATAGTTCAATTTAGCTAATACTACTATGTTAATTTAACTTTTAAAATTACTAATTTTAACACATTAACTAGTTTAGCTTTAGCTAGTTTGGTATAGGGAACAAAGACAATATACATAAGATTAAAATGATTCAAATTTAGTCAAATATTTATAAGAAAAGCTTATTTCGGAAAAAACTGTATATTTTGTGTTGCAAGTAGTGAGATATTTGTGATTGAAGGCTACCATTACGATAAGAATTACCATTTTAGCTAAAGGTATTAAAACAGCTATGCCAAACTTTAATCCATTATTTAACAATAATACAGATTTAGATTATTATAAGTTAGGAATCGTGTTTGCTAAGATAACAGCAGATAAGTGTGACCTATTTTAGGAATATTCTTATTAAAAATGAGGGGTTTTTCTAACTTAGTTGTCCTAGATAATAATTCTATTAATACCTTTCAAGTGTTTATTTAAAATAAGGTATTTAAATTTTTAAAAAGGGGTTAAACTTTTTCTTGGGCTTGTGGATCAAAATAAAAATATAATAAAATCTACAGCAACAGATATTGTATCTAAAATATTTCTAAAATAAAATTAAAAACTACTTACGGTAAATTTGGTTAAAGATAAATAGCTCCAGAATATAAATTATATTACTTAATAAACAAACAAAAAATGTTTAAAGAATAACTAAGAGTTATCATTATAATGATTTAATTTAATTATCATATGATTTATTCTTAATTAGAACTGTTCCAAGATTAAACAAAATTAAGAAGATTATATGACGAACAATACAGATTAGCCGATGAAGGGTAAATTAAAATAGAAAATATCTAAAGATAGAGGGATACCCTCAGCTGTTCAAATATCTTAAAAAAATTTTAAGCGTATGCTAGAGCAACAATGAATCCTTTCAAAAATATAGCCGGTAACCTAGCATTGACATGTAATAATGAGAATTTAATATTCTTAAAACCTTACCATACCATGAATTGGAGGAAAATAGGTAAATAGTAGTTAAGGTCTAATTTAAAAAAGGGTATAATCGTTAAACCAAAATTATACTTCTTTGAAGACGCCGATACAACTCAAATTAGAAACAAAGGTAGCGAAATCGAATTTAATAAATTATCTTAAAAAGATTAAATCCAATAAGTCACAGGTAATAATATAATCACTGAGAAAACTGTGTTTAATGTAAACTGGAAATTTTTAATTATAGATTTTGTTCATTATTAAAAATAAGGTAACAGCAATTAAAGAGTAACCCACCATTATTTTGATGGTTATGTTATTTCTTGTATTCAATTCATTCATAATCAGTGACTCACACCAATGATGGTTTAAAGCAAAATTGATTCATTCTGGACTTGAATTTTTTTCTTTGTTTCAACTTTCAATATAATCTTCTGTACGATTTAGATAGAGTCCTTTAAGATTGCAGGCATGTAATTTTACAAAACTTTAAATTATCCTAAAAAATATTTAGAATTGAATAAACCTTTAATAAAATCATTTAATTTTGTATTTTTCTAATCAACAGTATATCCTGACGGTAGTGTTGATAGATTAATCACTTATTTGGTATTTTTATCTATAATTCTTTTTACACTGGTAAATGAAATTACATCTAAATCTTTAATAGTATCCTTATTATCTTTATAGAATTAAACTTTTCCATTCTAAGTTAAACCAATAGGTTGGTAATAATCAGTTTCACTTATGATAGCAGCAACATAATGTTGATGAAGTTTTAGAAAATTACCTTCTTCGTAAAAGTAAAATATCAATGAAAGCAGCTTTTACTAGTTTAACATTTTTATTCATATTGTTAGCTGTACTTGCAAAGCAATCAAGTATTATATAAACTGGTAATGATCTATCAGACATACTTACTAACACCAAGTGAACATTAGCTGCATCTAAAAATGTATGAAATTTGGCATGATTTATCTTTTCATAGTTACTTTATCCACAGAATCAGTAGGTACTGCTATATTAATTGTAGCAACCTTACTTGTTTTCAATAGTTTTTTTACTTTAGTTTATTCAAACTTAATATTTGTATAACTAATTTGTAAATCTGCAGGTGTAATTTTAATTTAATAGAAATATTTATCATACTATTGAAAGAATCAGATAATAATCTTAATGTAGGTAACTCTTTAATTAATAAAAAGTATACTATTTTAGTTCATTGACCAAATTATGATGAGGTGAAATGTAAGTACGTAAAGGAATATGTTTAATTATTTGCGTATAATTTTATCAAAACCAAATTTTCTTTAATACCCCTATCATATTATAATCTAACCTAACTTATACTATCCTATTTTATTTTAAAAAAATCTGATTATATCAATATATCTTCAAATGTTCTATTAGATTTTAACCAACACCGGTCAATTAAATATAGTATGGTAATTTCATTAAAGATTTCTTAATCATTTTTCTATTTAACTTAACGTATCTTAATTATTCTATCTTGAATCTAATTTTATTAAAATTACCTAAGTATAAACATAAAAATATTGAGGGTAATAACTAATCACTCATCACTTAAGGGGGTACAAATTATTACTATACACATTAACATTAATTGCTAATTATTTCTCTAAATTTTATGCACCAATGTGTTGAATTTACTACAACTAGCATAGAATAATATAGGATATTATATATAATATATCGAATTTTTAAAGCTAGATAGTCTAGCAAACAAAATAAAAATTTAAAATGGCTGCTAATAGGTTAGATTATATATATAAATTATCTTAAGCATAAAATTTTTTTAATAAATTATAGATGCTTCTACCTATTCATTAATGATAAGATCAACTGTTTATATTCTATATTTAATTGGTATTTTACATTGATCGGCTAAATTAGTTAAATTCATATTTAAACATTATTTATCTGTCTTTGTCTGGCTTAATTTGTCACCATCAGCTAAAAATAGTAAAGATCTACCTAGTTCACCAGCTTGATAATTATTTACTTTAAGTATAATACTTTATATAGAGTATCCATTGTAATAATATTAGTATATTAATTATAATTACAATTACTTGAAATTTTATTAGCTTTAATCTGTTTATATTTTTTATTTAAAATAGGTTTATATTTGTTATGACCATTAAATAAATTAGATTAACCCCATTCCTGTAGTACAAAATTTAGCATATGTTTATTGATTATTAATTTAATACTATTTAAATAATACTATCATATAAGGTGTGACTTACTAAAGTTTTGTTTTTTTCAAAATAAATGAAGTTTAGTTGTATCTGTATTTATGTAAGGATAATAAATTTCTTTCTCTTCTACCAATCTAGGTTAAGTTTGCTTAGGTAATTACACTAAAATAATACCTTCTAAAGTTAAATTACAATCAAATTTATCATTCATTCTTATTACAAGAAGAGTATCTTTACTATTAAAGTTAATAACATATTCCTTGATTATTTAACAGTTATCTGTAATTAAATGTAATAAAGTATCACCTAATTGGAATATAACAATATCATCCATATCTTATAATAAGTCTATGTCTATCACTTAAAGGTACGATTTAATATCTGATTATCATCTAATTTAATATATTTAAATAATCTAATAACTTTATATCCTAAACTTATACAATATTAGTTCTTTTATTATCATCACTGTGATTTTATATTAACTATTTAATATAAGCTGGTATGAAATACCAAACATTTAACAATTCCTAAATATATAATAATTATAATAACAATTAGATTAAAATAATCTTTATTATCTATATTCCAGTTTCAATTATCAAGATTTTCTAACATTTTATTTAAAAATTTATTTATACTGTACTAATTAATTAGTTTTGCTTAAAATTCCTATAGCTAGGATTAAAAATTTTATTACTTGTCTATGAATTGTCAATTTTATTATAAAAGTAATCTAATTCTTATTCAAAAACAATTATCTTAAGCTAACTGCTGATCTTAATCTTATAAATTAGAATATAAATTATATATATTTAACTTTACTAAAAATGTATTAAATGAACTTAATTTGTGTAGACTGTGTTGTAAATTTTAAGAATTTTTAATTTTTGTTTTAATCAGTTCCGGATAATTTTAAATATCTCTGTTTTGTTTAAATTTATTTATATTATCTTAATCTATTTTAGACATTCTAGATAAAACACTTCCTTTATTAATTATCTTATTATTATCTAATTTAAATGTTGAGAATACTAATTAAGCTAAATTTTATTTAATTCAACTAAAGTATTTTTATTTTGTATTTAACCATATTACCAATACTAATCAAAGACTTAATTTAATATCTTTTTTGTTTTTAGAAACCCACTTAATATAAACATTATTTATATCTTTAATACATCTTTAAATGCTTCATTAAACAATATCTCGTACTTAAATTAATCTACTCATTATTTAATAATGGACTTTTGTTTCTACTTCCAACATTATAATACCTGCTTACTAAATAATTTACATTGGTTTTCAATATTAGCCTTAATAGTGTCAATAGATTCAATTCATGATTATTAATATTTAATTTATTATTAAAAACATTTAATAAATTTTCTAGTAATGTAAGATCAATTTGTACAATTATTTAAAATAATAAAAAACTACACATAGAATTTATAAAAAAAATAAAAGTAGTATAACAGTATTTAATTAAAATTAATTATTATTATTAAAACAATTATAGAATTATAAAAATGAGGGTGGTGTAATCGAGGAAAAACTTTTTAAACTGTATACGAGAACGTAAAATTAAAATATAAAAATGAAAATTAAAATAACAAAATTATATAGGGATATTATGTTGAAATTAAAAATTTATTCAATGAATTCAATTGATGATTTAATAAAATTAAGAACTAGAAATATTTTTTTAATCTAGGTGAAACACTTTGTATATATAGAATCGGTAATTGTAGTTATTCAACCAATAAAGTTATTAGAAATGAAGAAAAAAATACTGTTGATTAAAATGTTTTATCAATAAAATTGATAGATTAATAAAATTATTAGAAGATAGTACAAAAAAGTCAATTAAACCTAAAAATATTTATTATCAAAATAATAAGAATAAAACTATTAAAAATAATAAAAATAGAATTAATAACAACAGCAGCAGCAATACTTACAAACAAGTTAAAATTTTTCTTTAAGAAATTGTAGTAATCTTAATTACAAGTCTTGTTTTTTATTAAAACAGTATTAAAACTTATATCAAACAGATATGAAACTTATAAATTTGTATAAATTTGGCTATATTACCATTTTATTAAAATTATCAATAATAAAGTATGTTAAACCCAATCAAATAACATATAATTTATATAAAGATTTTAATAAGTTTATATAATAGGACTGGAACTATACTGGAAAATAAAAATAAAGTTATAGATATGATAAAAATAGAATTGAAAATGCTCAGGAAATAATAGGTTATTATTCTTTAGATATGAAAAATGTACTTTACATTGTCAGCGATAAAAGCCTTTTTGATTTTAAAGACTTAGGTATATCAAATTTATTCATTTTATGAAAGTATAATTAATCAATTGACAATAATTCTCGATACTGGTTATATAAAATATATCTTATCCTTATAAATTTAAATTAAAAAAGTTTGTCTATTCTTGTTGCATTCGTGATACTTCCACTATTGCATAGCTTTACTTTTTTTTTTTATTTTAGTTCTGGGTATAGGCTATCAATACTAGAAGCCAATGAGTTCTGGCGCTTTAGTGTTCGGCGTAAAGTTGCTTTTCCACTTTTCGTAGTTTAATGTTTTCTTTATTTTTAGCTTGCATTTGGAGTGTCCAACTCGTTTAAGCAGTAGCTCATGATATCGGATACGCAGGTTATATAGTAGTAGACTTAAAGTTAGCGCGGCGAAGCTGGAACTATTACAAATATATGTAACTAGATTTTCTCCATTGATGTTTAGATGTAAGGATCGAGGGGTTTAGTCGCTTTTCACGACTCCAGTCGCTCGACGTCTTAAAACTATCCTGGAATACTCCTCGTAGTCACCTCTAATTTATGAGGCTTGCTTCAGACCTCCTAGATATAGTCGACTAGTTACGAACCCTTGATATTTTCCGGAAAAATTTAAAATAAGTTAGGATGTACGCTGTCGCACTCGGGACTGGCTTTGTCCACTAATTACCCCGTTTTATTAAAATGTTCCGCTATATTAACCCTTAGAAGGTAAATGCATAGGGTTTAGTGCTTTGGCTAACGTTGTGTACGGTTCCTTTT
>Ga0153992_100606_pt1 | contig 10271 bp, 8 predicted proteins | sample TSNC076MetaG_FD_104683 | JGI IMG/M metagenome (GOLD analysis project Ga0153992, IMG submission 104683) | Attine ant fungus gardens microbial communities from North Carolina, USA - TSNC076 MetaG | ecosystem: Host-associated > Fungi > Mycelium > Unclassified | place: USA: North Carolina, Lumber... | reverse complement strand
CTGTCTTCTAATATATTTGTTAAGCTCAGTACTGTGAAGAATGGGGCTAGACCTCAACTATTGTAGTTGTGTCCATTGCTGTACTGGCCCCAAGTTAAGTGAATTGTTCAAGGGGGTCAGGAGGAAGATATATATTGGCAGAGAATGTAAGGATGAACAAGCTATGGTTGAGAACAAAACTAAAAAAACCTATTCTAAGATCTGGGCTAATAAAGGAGAAAAATGATTAAGTCTGGAATTAATGAGCATATACTGGAAATTCAATATTACTTATTATTATTTTTTTTCTTTTATTTATAATTTTCCCTCTTGAACTCCTAATTTATCTACTTCTATTGTTATGACTTAGACTCCAAATATATTTGTCACCTAAGGATAACTGATAGTTCTTGTGCTATTACTTCCCAAGTAATATCCTGTTAAGGTATGTCAACAAGAGTATATCCAGTTGTCTTCTAGTCAATGTTCACTTCAGTAATAATTGTTAATTATGACAATACTTTCTTGAAGTATCTTTCTAAACCAAAGATTTAGAAAAGAAGAAAGAACTTGAAGTTCTTCATTCTTTCCAAATATATTTATGAACAGTTCTACTAATCTATCCTAATAGAGTAGTAAATAACACTGTCTGTGATTATTAATGTTCAAGTTACTACTAATATTTGTTTTAGGAGTTTAATTGTCTATGAGTTTGTTTGAGTATTCTTTTCTCATACTTCCTTTTCAAGTTAATCCTTCTTTAGATTTAAGTAATGTTTGTTTCTCTTGATCTTGATTTTTTTAAAGATTCTATTTAGTAGTTCCTATTGATATCAGTCAATTATAGTTATTGAGAGTAACAGTCTAATCTTTCCATCTTTTTTTCTGAGCTTCTTTCTATTTGTTCAATGAATTAAACATCCACTCATACTTATCTCCTTTAAGATAATCAACTTCATAATAATCATCCAGAGAGAAATTACCTCTTCATTCATTATACTTTTCTATATCTTCTAGAGGATTTATCATAATATCTATAGAATCATAATATAGATATAAAAGCAATATAAGAACAACTAGAGTAAAGTAACTCCAGAAGATTCCTCACTATATAAATAGAGTCCAGAGTATATTATAACTCACCTCTAGGAGATTTCTCAAAAAATAGAATGAGACTCCTAGAGGGTAATTTATACTATATATATAAGTCCCCTAGTTACAGTGTTATGCTGCAAATAAATCTTGCATAAAAAGTAACATTTAATATACTTTATAACAATGGATTCATAAGAAGAATTTGCTCTAGAATCCATTATACATATATTCTTAAGCAAGAGTAGGATTGATAACTAGTCTAAAGTGATACTTAAGATAGACAAAGCTTACTACTAAAACTTAGAAAACAAGAACAGTAAGCTAGCACTAGATTAAAAGAATATTTTAGATAAAATGGCAATCTAGAACCACTTGTAGATGATTATAGTTTAATATAACTATAGAGTCTCTAGTTTATATTGGAAGGTTAAAAAAAACAAACTTAGAACCAAGAATAGTACTTACAAATAAGTATTGATCTTATTAGTACTACTCTATTTTCAGATAAGATATATTGGCCGCTACTTAGAAGGGCATAGTATTTCAAAAAGAAGTTACTAGATATCTGATGGATAGTTGGAATACTAACTAAGTTTAGAGAAAGATAGGATAAATAAACTAAAAAGAAAAAAGAAAATTCTAGAAGAAATGTGTCTCAAGTATATATTATCTTTGATAGATATCACAAATAGCTACTTACTGATTTATGATAGGTTGATTTGATAATCAAAGTGCTCAAAAAAGTGAAGTTAGACAAATAGTAAAAGATATTGTTAAGCTTGAGATTTATTCTCAGATATACAGTCCTTAAATATATAATTATAGTGGTCTGTATACCAGGACAGTCTACTATATGATCACTACCTATTGTTCTATATATACAAGTGCTATTGTTCTTGAAATAGAGATAACCTAACCATCTTAGGGTAGTCCTTTGTTCTATTCAAGAACAGATAATAATCTATAAATAAAAATTAGTGTCATTATTATAAAATAACCCCCAAGAAGGAAACTAATTTTTATACATTCATCAACTTGATGGAAAATATCCAAGAATATAATGCAGGAAAGATATAAATAGTGTAGAAAGAATTATATAAGATATAAATAGTTCTTAGTAAAGGTTATATGATTGCAGGAGATAGGCACATAGACTATCTAATATTTGTATAAGTACCTAGTGGAATCCAACAAAGAATTCTATTGAGTTCTTCCTAAATAACTACTCTGGTTGAGCTCTAAGTTTTCATGACTCTATACTAATAGTCATATACAAATATTAAGGACCTTGTATCTCTATGGGATCTTATTGCCTCTAAGTCTATTTATAGCCAAAAGAAGTGCATTGAAGAGAGCTTCACAATGGTTATTGAAGAAAATGATTATATCAAGTAGTTCCTGAGATATTAGCAATTTAGTATTTGGTAACTTGGTAATCATAGATTGATCTACTAATAACTCAGTAAATACTGATTGCCTTGAGATATTCTTGATACTGTTTGAAAGGTCTTCTAAATGGCTTTTGGTGGCCATTTAGATTATTGAAATCAGTTAAGTATTTCCAGAGTTATAGTCTGAATGAAGTTTATGGTAATAGAAAGGCTTTAAAAGAAGGATATATCATCTTAGGAGTTAGAGAACTTAGTACAAGTATCATAAACTTCATTTGGACCATAACTCTAAGAATACTTGACCGATTTCAACGATCTAAATGGCCACCAAAAGCCCTTAAGAAGACCTTTCAAACGGTATGAAAAATGTCTCAAAGCAATTAGTATTCACTGAGTTATCAGCAGATCAGTCAGTGATCACCAAGTTACCAGACACTAAATCACTGATATCTCGGGAACTGCTTAATATAATCATTCACTTCAATAACCATCGTGAAGCTCTCTTCAATGCTCTTCTTTTGGCTATAAATAGATCCTGAGGTGATAAGATCCCATAGAGATACAAGGTCCTCAATATTTATACATGATAACTGATCTTTATCTATAGATTATCATCTGTTCTTGAATAGAACAAAGGACTACCCTAAGATGGTTAGGTTATCTCTATTTCAAGAACAATAGCACTCCGATATGTAGAACAATAGGTAGTGATCATATAGTAGGCTGTTCTTGTGCACAGACCACCACAATCATATATTTAAGAACTGTATATCTGAGAATAAACCTCAGACTTAACAACATCTTTTGCTGCTTGTCTAACTTCGCTTTTTTGAATACTTTGATTATCAAATCAAGCAATCACCAATCAGTAAGTAGCCATTTGTGATAACAAGAGAGAAATTGAGATGGCATCAAAAGTAGCAATAATTTTCTTTATTATTTTACTTTATTGAGTTTCCATAATTTGTAATATTTAATATATAGTTCCAGGAGCAGATGAAATAGCAACAAGAAATCATTTTGGTGTATGCCTCTATTTCTACTACCTCTAGAATTGTTTAACACAATATATCTTAAGTAACAACTTTTGGAATTAGTATAGTATTAGTAACAGAGTACAGAATATACCAAGACTCAATCTAGAACCAAGTTGCAGACTCAACCTAGACAGGCTTCAAAAAGGACAATGAGCTAAGAAAGCTTAGCTAGGTATACACTTGAATTGCATCACATCTGTAAGATTTGGTATTAGAGGTATAGATAAGGGAGCAACTGAGTATGGAGGATCTAAAAAGATTAACTAACTGTATTTTCCAGAGGAGCTTTTGTCATGATGTATAAAGGTTGATCTTTTAGAGAGGATATGTGATACAGATCTAGAATGACCTCATACTTGTTTAACACCAAATAACAATAAAACTTATATAAAGCTATATATAATTTCTAATACTCTTTGTTATAAAACAATTCCCAAGAAGAAAACTATTTCTTGTATATTCATTAGCTTAATAGAAAATATCCAAGAATACAATGTAGAAAAAATATAAATAGCATAGGAAGGATTATGTAAGATATGTATAGTTACTAGTAAGGGTTATATAATTGTAGGAGACAGATGCATAGACCAACAAACATTTGTATAAATAGCTAAAGCAATCTAATAGAGAACTTTATTAAGTTTTTTCTGAATATTTACCTAAGATAAATCTTGATTCTTTATAACTTAGTATTAATATCCTTTTTTAATTTCCTATTTCTGTTTCATCCCCTTGAACCTTTAGTACATAATTGGAAGCTAGTATCTATAAGGGGACCCTACCAATACTGTCTCTGAAATACCAGACTTACATTCCAGAGTGATCCTGTGCTTAATTAAATATTATATAGTAATATTTAATTCCCTTTAGCTTGACTCAGAGACTGTCAGAAACAAAACATACATTAATTATTGATTATAATATTATGTAATACTCTCTTATAATACTTGCTTAGATAATTCCTTTTTTAGTCTCAAATTTACAATATTAACAAACTACCCTTAAGTTTAGTCTCATTTCTGGATATTTTGAGACTTATACTACTTAACTGTAGTTGTCAATTCTAGTCTTGTCTTACCTTGCCTTGCTTTATTTTCCCTAAGTCTTAATTCAACATGGTCTATCTATTAACTCATTCCCAGTCTAGTTTCCTAAATAATAAACCTGATATTATTAATAATCCCCTAACACCCTTTTTTAAGCCTTAAGAAAAAAAAAACCAGTATAGAGATAGCCAGGTTCCAGACTTAGCTTTTCCAGATCTAACTCTAGCTTTTTATACTCAAGAAGAAAAATATCCCAGAGATTCACATACTTAATTCTGATCTCTCCAATAATAAATATCCTCTTTCAGAAATGGCCACTAGTAACCATTATTCAATTACCTCTTTTAACATCAATATCAAAGATGAAAAGAGCCCTCATATTCAACTATTCTATAGAAAATCCCATGATTTTGACTGATTCTTCACAAAAATAAATAGGATATTTCTATTGGCCTCCCAAAAGTTTGCTGATAATATATGTTGTGTAATGTTCATCTATCAACACTTGGAAGGAAATGCAGCATTGTGAACTAAACCAATACTGACAGGAGAGAACTTAAAACTCCAAGAGAACTGGCAGAAATTTTTTGTAGTATTTAGGAAACAATTCCAAGATCCAAATATCCAGAATTATTTAACCAAGTAACTTTACTCCTTGAAACAAACTAAATCTGTCCAAGAATATACATCAGATTTCAAGAGATTAGTACAAAAAGTAGACTAACCTTGTATAATATAGAAAAATATTTTTTTATAGAAGTCTAAAGAAGAATATCAAAGATTTTTTAGTAGAAATCCCATGCAAAAAAAGTGACTATAGCTAACTCAAACATACTATATTAGAAACAGACAAACAGTGGACTTTCTGCTACTTAAAAAACTCCTACTATACCCCTATCTCTTGTTTTCTAGCTCTATTTACTCCTTGCCCCTTTACTACCATCTCTACTACCCCAATATACCTCTCAATTGTATCTTTTCCCCATTGTACAGAACCTCTAGTCCTCAAAGAAAAGAATCAGTATTGAGCATTGTATCTATGTCTATACTACAGTAGATCAGGTTATATTGCTGCAAACTGTTTGGTAAAGATTTCTTGACCCCAACTAAACACTATTGAAATTCTCCCTGCTAGAGAATCAAATCTGAGTACAAGTATTAAATCAGTTAAGGGAAAAGACTAAGCTTAATGCAGCAGATAACCTCTATATCAAGTCCTTGACCAAATCAGACTTACAGTAATCATGATAATTCTTTCAACTCTATTAATATAGTTACTGCATCTCTTCTAACTATAAAGAAAGAAACAATACATCAGATTACCTATTGTTTCCTTGATTGTAGTACAACTACTAACTTTATATTAGAAAATTTTGCAAAAAAACTTGAATTAAAACCAATCTCACAAATAAAAGGACCTATACAAGGTCTAGATAGCCAATTTATAACCAGTATACTTTGCCTTCTATATTATCTCCAGTTCTCTATCTAAAACATTATACAGAAAGGATACTTTATAAAACCTCTTCCAGAGAGGAACAACTCCTCGCTATGATCACCACCCTGCAGCAGTAGGTTAACACTATGCTCCTCCAGCAACAAGAGAGCAGAGTAGAGGTTGCAAGGCCTCAAGTCTTTAGTGGGAAGATAGAGAAAGTAAGCACGTTTGTAAACACAGCTCAACTATACATCAGAATGAAGATGACAGAGGAGGTGGGAGCAATCCAGGTAGCCTGGGTATTATCATATATGCAAGGAGGAATAGCAGAGGTATAGAAAGATAACCTGTTGGATGAGTTAGCAAAAGGAGAATCAGAGGTGGAGTCAGCAGAACAGTTGTTTGCAAAGATAAGGAACAACTTCAGAGAAACATCAGAGGAGGAAAGAAAAATAGAGCAGCTAAGAACAATTAAGCAGGGGGGAAGGACCTGCGACAAGTATGTACAGGAGTTTAAAAAGGTTGCTAGAGGGAGTGGCTATGAGGAAAGACCTCTCATCGAAGAATTCAAAAGAGGATTGAATAGGGCCATCAGAAGGAAGTTGGCCAAAGCAGAGGAACCGCCTACCACCATTGGGGAGTAGCAGAAAAGGGCAGTAAGATTGGATAGGAATCAAAGACAAAGCAGGGCAGAGAAAAGAGTGCTGGGAAGAAATGCGGTATGCCCAGGGGGAAATGTGCAGCCAAGAGGAGGAGGATCATATGGAGGGAGAGGGAGACAAATAACGTAGAGAATGGGAAGGGAATACAGAGGAGGAGGTAGTGGAAACACAACTAATAGAGGGGGAGCTCAAACGGATCCAAGGAGAGACCCAAACACAATGGATGTAGATAGAGGAAGAGAAGGAGATAGGACATGCTACGTGTGTGGAAAATGGGGCTATATGGCCAAAAATTGCTAGGAAAGACATAGAAGAAGGATAGTAGAAATGCTGCAGGAGTCAGCAAAAGAAAATAAAGGACAGTGAGCTCTTGGCTGGCCTCTAATAATATGTACAGTGTATTGCGCCTGGAAAAACCAGGCAATAAATTGATATCTACCAATACAACTGAGAGAGTAAGAGATATACGGCGTACACTACGGCCGTTGAGGAAAGTCTGGCTGAAAGTAGGGTTAGAGAAGCTAGAGAGTCATGAAGGAGTAACAGTGAAGGCATTGTTGGATAGCGGTGCAACAGGTCTGTTCATGGACACAACCTTTGCAAAAGAAAAGAGATTTAAGATGGAGAAGCTAAAAAAACCTCTTTTAGTTAGGAATGTGGATGGAACAGCGAATGCAGAAGGAGCTATAACACATCAGGTTGAGTGCAATATGTTCTTCAAGGGACATATGGAAAGAGCGAGAATGGATATGTACAACTTGGGAAAGACAGAGTTAATACTGGGAATGCCATGGCTAGTAGTCTACAACCCAGAAATAGATTGGGAAAAGGGAGAGGTGAAGATGACATATTATCCACCTATATGTGGAAAAAGAAAGCAAGAAGAAAAGGAGAAAAAAGTAAGGAAGACAGAAAAAAATGAGGACAAGGAAGTATTAAAAGAACTAGTGTCTAAGAGATTCTAGAAGTGGAAGAAAGTATTTGGAAAAAAGGAGTCAAAAAGGATACCGGTACAAAAGACCTGAGACCATGCCATAGAGCTAAAAGAAAGGTTTATGCCAAGAAAGGGGAAGGTATACTCACTATCGAGAGAAGAAAAAGAGGAAGTACAGAAATTCGTAGAAGACCAATTGAGAAAAGGATACATCTGACCCTCCAAATCACCCCAAACATCACCGGTACACTTTGTGGCAAAAAAGGATGGTACCCAGAGGATAGTACAAAATTATCAACACTTAAACCAGTGGACAATAAAGAATGGATACTCTCTATCCCTCATTGCAGATATATTGGACAGAGTAGGAAAGAGGAAGGTGTTTACGAAATTAGACTTGAGATGGAGATACAATAATATCAGGATCAAGGAGGGAGACAAATGGAAGACAGCATTCACAATACATATCGGAGTATACGAATCCACTGTCATGTATTTTGGGTTGACAAACTCCCTGGCTACCTTCCAAGCAATGATGAATGACCTGTTCAGAGACCTCATAAACCAAGGGGATATGGCGACTTTCATTGATGACATTTTAGTAGCCACAGATACGGAGGAAGGACATGATGAGTTGGTAGAGAAAGTACTAAGGAGACTGGAAGAAAACAATCTGTTCATAAAGCCGGAGAAATGCAAATGGAAAGTAAGGGAAGTAGAATTCCTGGGAGTAGTAATTGGCCCAAAAGGAGTAGAAATGCAGAAGGAAAAGGTAAAGGGAGTTCTGAACTAGCCGGCACCAAGGAATGTCAAGAAAGTACAAAAGTTCCTAGACCTCACCAATTACTATAGGAGGTTCATAAAGAACTTTGCTAGGATAGCAGCACCGCTACATGTGCTAGTCAGGAAGGAGCAAAAGTGGAAGTGGGAAAAGAAACAAGAGGAAGCATTTGAGGAACTCAAGGCAGTGTTCACCACGGAACCTGTTCTGGCTATCCCAGACATTGATAGGGAGATGAGAGTGAAAGCAGATGCCTCAGATTATGCAACAGAGGGGGTGTTATTGATGAAGTGTGAAGATGGCAAATGGAGACCAGTGGCTTTCATCTCTAAATCGCTAAACGCTACTGAGTGGAATTATGAAATTCACAATAAAGAGATGTTGGCAGTAATAAGATGCCTAGAAGCATGGAGGCATTATTTGGAAGGAGCAAAACTCAAATTTGAAATCTGGACAGATCACAAAAACCTCCAGTATTTTATGGTGAGTTAGAAATTAAACCAAAGACAAGCAAGATGGACTCTATACCTATCACGGTTTAGTTTCACATTGAAGCACATTCTAGGAAAGAGCATGGGGAAGGCAGATGGATTAAGCAGAAGGCCAGACTGGCAGGATAGAGTAAAAAGAGATAATGAAAATCAGAAACTACTGAAGCCGGAGTGGATTAGGAAAGCAGAAACAATAATAGAGGAGGAAAACCTAAAAGAAAGAATCAGGAAGGTGCAGGAAGGGGATGAGAAAGTCATAAAAGCAGTAGAGGAGCTGAAAAAGGCAGAAATCAAGACACTGAGAGACAAAGAATGGGAAGTAGAAGATGGAATAGTAATGAAGGAAGGAAGAATATATATGCCAGAAGGGGACCTCAGAAGAGAAATAATACAATTATACCATGACACCCCAGTAGGAGAGTACAGAGGGAGATGGAAAACGACAGAGTTGATTGGCAGGAATTACTGGTGACCAGAAATAATGAAAGAGGTGGGAAGATATATAAACAGATGCGATGCTTGTCAAAGGTATAAGAACTGAAGTGAGGCACTAGCAGGAAAGCTAATGCCCAACGCAATCCTAGAAAAACCATAGAGTCATATATTGGCAGATTTTATCACCAAACTGCCCCTAGCCTAGGAATACGACATAATCCTAGTAGTATGCAATTGTTTTAGTAAAATGGTGCACTTTATAGCAACAACGGAGAAAACATCAGCAGAGGGACTTGCAAAGCTGTTTTGGAACCACATATGGAAGTTGCATGGACTTCCAGAAAGTATCATATCAGACAGGGGAGTGCAGTTTGCAGCAGGAATAATGAAGGAGCTAAATAACTTACTAGGAATTTAGACAAAGCTCTCGATGGCCTATCACCCCCAAACGGATGGACAAATGGAGAGGATAAACCAGGAGCTAGAACAGTACCTAAGAGTCTTCATCGATCACAGGCAAAAGCAGTGGCTGGATTGGTTGGGAACAGTAGAGTTTGCATACAATAACAAGGTCCATGTAGTAACAAAAACATCGCCATTTAAAGCAAATTATGGTCAAGACCCAAAGATGGGATTCAAAGGAAGAAGGAAGGGGAAGTACAAAATGGTGGAAAAATTTGTAAAGAGAATGAGAAAAATCCAGGAGGAAATAAAAGCAGCATTAGAGAAAGCGCAAGTATTACAAATGACCACTTACTGATTTGTGATTGCTTGATTTGATAATCAAAGTGTTCAAAAAAGCAAAGTTAGACAAGCAGCAAAAGATGTTGTTAAGTCTAAGGTTTATCCTCAGATATACAGTTCTTAAATATATAATTGTGGTGGTCTGTGCACAAGAACAGCCTACCACATGATCACTACCTATTGTTCTACATATAGGAGTGCTATTGTTCTTGAAATAGAGATAACCTAACCATCTTAG
>Ga0153992_100604_pt1 | contig 10273 bp, 14 predicted proteins | sample TSNC076MetaG_FD_104683 | JGI IMG/M metagenome (GOLD analysis project Ga0153992, IMG submission 104683) | Attine ant fungus gardens microbial communities from North Carolina, USA - TSNC076 MetaG | ecosystem: Host-associated > Fungi > Mycelium > Unclassified | place: USA: North Carolina, Lumber... | reverse complement strand
CTACCACATGATCACTACCTATTGTTCTACATATAGGAGTACTATTGTTCTTGAAATAGAGATAACCTAACCATCTTAGGGCAGTCCTTTGTTCTATTAAAGGACAGATGATAATCTATGAATAAAGATCAGTATTATGTGCAAACATTGAGGACCTTGTATCTCCATGGGATCTTATTGTCTTTAGCTTTATTTATAGCTGAGAGAAGTGCATTGAAGAGAGCTTCATGGTGGTCATTGAAGCAAACAATTACATTAAGCAGTTCCTGAGATATCAGCAATTTAGTGTCTGGTGACTTGGTGATCACCAACTGATCTGCTGATAACTCAGTGAATACTGATCACTTTGAGATGTTTTTGGTACCACTTGAAAGGTCTTAAGGGCTTTTGGTAGCCATTTGAATCATTGAAATCAGTCAAGTATTCCCAGAGTTATGGTCTGAATGAAGTTTGTAACATGTTCCAACTCCTGGTTGACCCTCTTTGTCTGCCCATCTGTTTGGAGATGGAATGTGGTCAACATCTTGCTTTTGATCCCCAACATCCTGTTTAACTCCTTCATTAATCCTGCCACAAACTGGGGTCCTCTATCTAATATGATACTTTTGGATAGACTATGTAGTTTCTATACATTGTCCTTGAACAACCTTGCTAACCCTTCTGCTGACATTCTTTCTGTAGTTGGTATAAAGTATACCATTTTTGTTAGTCAGTCCACTACTACTAGAATAGAGTTGTATTCCTAAGCTAAAGGCAGTTTGGTAATAAAATCTGCCAATATGTATGTCTAGGGTTTTTCTAGGATAGTGTCACAAAAAAGTAACTACTAAATAGTGACAAGAAGGTATAACAAAATACCTGTTTAAAGAACTACATAAATAGCTAGACCCTCATTAGCAAGTAGTGTTATTGATAGGCAGTGAATGCCCTTAGTGATCACCCTAGATGAAAGTTTAAGAAGAACTTGATAGAGTTCTTTGTTGGATTAGACTTTTACTTATACTACTTTTATAGTAGCTGTACTCTTAGTCACATTCTTCCAGAATGTTCTGTGATCACCTGACCTTGTCACATGACCTTAGTTCCCACACTATTTATATCTTCAACCCTATTGTACGTCTTGAGGTTTTGGATTAAGTGTTCGAATGCTTGGGAAACTTTTCTTCTTTTGGGGCTCTTATAACAAGTAGTCTTGCTAATGTTGCCATTTTGGTATAGTGGTAAACCATACAGTATGTGACTACTGGTCCATAGTGCAACTGTGACAGATAGAGTTAGGCATTAATTTGCCAGCTGGCTGCTCTGTGCAGTTTTTGTTTCTTTGGCAGGAATCACACTCTTCTATATATCTTTTCATCTCTTTCATTACTCCTGGCCACCAGAAGTTCCTGGTGACTAGTTCCACTGTCTTCCATTGTTTTCTATGTCCTCCCACCAGTGTGTTATGAGACAACCAAGAGGAAAACTATTTCTCATGTATTCATCAACTTGATAAGAAACATCCAAGAATACAATGTGGGAAAGATATAAGTAGTGTGGGAAGGATTATGTAAGATATAGACAGTTCTTAGTAAGGGTCATGTGATTGCAGGAGATAGGTGCACAGACCACCTAAATATTTGTATAAATACCTAGGGGAATCCAATAAGGAACTCTATTGAGTTCTTTCTGAACAACCATCTTGGTTGAGCTCTAAGTCTTCATGACTTCACACTAACACAGTGTATCATAGTGTAGCCTAATTATTTCCACCCTCAATATATTGTCTTTAGGCATATACACTTTTTCCTCTTTATACATTATGCTATCTACTTCCCTCCACTCTTTATCTCTCAACATCTTTACCCCTGCTCACTTCATTTCTTTGACTGTCTTTATTACTTCATTGTCTTTTACTCTTGACTGCCTTACTTTTTCTAGTAGATCCACTTCTTCTATAATTACCTCTACTCCTTCAGTCTTTCATGCTTCTAGCTATTCTGGCTTAACCAAGGTTTTATTCTTGTTGTCTCTCTCCACTCTGACCTCCCAATCTGGCCTTCTACTCAGGCTATCTGCCTTTCCCATCTTGCTCCCTGAAACATGTTTGAGCATAAAGTCAAATCTAGACAGGTATAGAGCCCATCTCACTTGTCTCCTATTTAACTTCTATGCTTTCATGAAATACTCAAGATTTTTATGGTTTGTCCAAATCTCGAATTTTGTGGTTGTTCCTTCCAGAAAGTGCCTCCATGCTTCCAAGTATTTAACTACTACCAACATTTCTTTGTCATGTATCTCATAGTTTCTTTCCATATCACTTAGAGATTTCAAAATGAAGGCAACTGGTCTCTACATCCTATTGGAGCTCTTTACCAATAATACTCCTCCAGTAGTATAATTTGAAGCATCTGCTTCTACTCTGAACTCCTTGTCTAAGTCTAGAGCTACTAGTACTAGTCTAGTTATCAAGATCCTTTTGAGTTCGTCAAATGCCTGCTGTTGCTCTCTTCCTCATTGCCACTTCACATCCTTCCTAGTCAGTACATTCATTGGCCTCACTACCTGAGCAAAATCTTTGATAAACCTTCTATAGTAGTTGGCAAGGCCCATAAATTTTCTAATGTCTTTTATATTCTTTGACTCTGGCCAACTTAGCACTCCATCTACCTTTTCTTTCTCCATTTCAATTTCATTGGATTCTATGACAACTTCTAGGAATCCAACCTTCTGTACTTTCTACATACACTTCTCTGGCTTGACGTATAAGTCATTTTCCTCTAGCCTCCTTAATCCTTCTTCTACAATTTTGTTATACCCCTCTTCTGTCTCTGTTCCCACCAATATACCATCCAAAAAAGCCATAACTTTTCCTTTATTAATTATGTCCCTCAAGATTTCATTCATCATTGCCTAGAATATAGCTGGTGAATTTGTTATTCCAAAGAACATGACTGTTGGCTCAAAGAACCCCACATAGGTCATGAATACTCCCTTTCACTTGTTTCCTTCTTTGATTCTTACATTGTTGAACCCCCACCAAAGATCCATTTTAGTAAACACTTGTTTACTCTCCATGTTGTCTATTAAGTCCATAATTAGTGGAAATGGGTAGTTATTCTTTATTGTTTGGTCATTCAGGTTATGATAGTCCATTACCATTCTCTTTCCTTTATCCTTCTTGCTCACAAAGAGTACCAGCAACATCTGAGGGGATTTTGATGGTCTAATGTATCCCTTCCTTAGCTAGTCTTCTATGAAATTCTGAACCTCTTCTCTCTCATTCTTGGACAAAGGGTAGATTCTTCCTTTCTTGGGTTTGAATATTTCTTTGAGATCTATAGCATGATCCCAAACCTTTCTTGTTGGCATCCTCTCTGATTCTGCCTTCCCAAACACCTTTTTCCACTTCAAGAATTTCTGTAGTACTATCTCTTCAATTTTCCTGTGGTCTACTGCAACTTCCTCCTCTCTTCCCTAATTGTTATCAATAGGCGTTGAATGCTCTTAGTGATCACCCTAGGTAGATATTCAAGAAAAACTTAATGGAGTTCTTCGTTAGATTGGACTACTACTTATACTACTTTACAGTGGCTGTGCTACTATTAGCTCACAATCACATGTCCTTCTAGAATGTTCTATGATCACCTGACCTTGTCATGTGATCTGATTACCTAAGTTTCCATGCTATTTATATCTTGACCCCATTGTATAATTTGAGGTTTTAGATCGAGTGTTCAGCTGCACAGGAAACTATTTTCATTTTGGGGCTCTCATAACACTAATCTTCTTTGTTGTCTACTGCCCATCTCACAATCTTTTTCTCTTCTAGAGTTACTACCCTCTTTTCTTTCTTTATCCTCTTTTCTTCTTTTAGCTTTGTATTCCTTCCATACAATAGTGGGCATCTTGTCATCTTGACTTCTCCTGTTTTCCAATTGATTTCTGGGTTGTGTGCTTGCAACCATGGCATCCCCAATATGACATCTGTTTTCCCCAGATCATACACATCCATCCTTATTCTTTTTATATGACTCTTATAGTATACATTCACCTCTACTTGATGGGTAATAGCTTCTGCACTGTTGTTTGTCCCATTGACATTCCTGACCACTATTGGTCTTTCTAATTTCTGCAGTCTAAATCCATGTCTTGCTGCCATCTTTTGATCCATAAACATCACTGTTGTGCCACTGTCCAAGAGTGCTTTTACTGTTATGCCTTCATGTATATCCACCTTTTCTACTCCAATATCCAGCCACACTTCTCTTAGCATTTTAAACATCCTCCTCACTTCTCTCTGTTTACTCCCCTCTCTTGCTGTGCCTTTCAGAGCCTCTGTCCATGCACTGCCTTGCTATGCTTTTCCCTTCATGGGGTGCTCCACTTCTCCCCAGTTCCACCACTCTCTTTTTCTTCCTACTCTACATTCTGGGCATAAGATCCTTCTTCTTTCCCATTCTGACACCTTTCTCACAATTGCATCCCTCCTTCCACACTTTATGCACTTCACTCTTATCATCTCTCCTCTTTTTGCTTTTCCTTCTCTCCAGTTCCATGCTTCTTGGCATAGGCCACACCATACATTTCTTACTTGTCTCTTAAGGAGAAATCCTTGTCCCTGATTTTTGTAGGTCTATACCCCCTTGCCTTCACATCCTCCACAGTCTATATACATTGCTACTATTTCTCTTGTAATCTATTCTCTTTTGAGTAAGAGTGCACCTTCCAGAGGCATATTCCACCTTCTACAGTACTCTTGTACCTTTTTCTATGTAGAACACACTAGTCTCCTCTCCTGCTGTGCCTTTTGTGATATTGTCACACACACTGCTACCTCCTCTTGTCTTCTCCTTTCTACTTCAATATTTGGACACTCCTACTTGTAGTGCCCTATTCCTCAACATTTGAAACATTTTACTTTCTCCATTACCTCCTGCCTCCTTACTTTTATTTGTTCCCTTACTCTACATTGCATCACCCTACCCACTATTACTTCAAATTTATTTTGGGAAATTGGTTTCCCCTTTACCTTCACCTTTTTATTCCTGCAGTTATGGGCCAGGTGCCTGAACTTCTTATAACATCAACACATTCTCTCTCTTCTTCCTTTTAATTCTACCCTCAGTTTAGCAAGAGCATGCTTTTGATTGAGCAGACTGCTCATGAGAGAATTGTATTGGGACTAAGATATTGTGTTGATGCCTCAATGGTATGGAGTGAATGATTGATCTTACTAGCTACACTACATCTGCTGGGGCACAAGATCTTTATCCAGCCAGAGTCCTACTGCCCTACTAACTACTGCCTTAATACTAGGGTTAAACTATCACCCAATAGATGGGATCCCTAATCTAGATAGCCTCCTAGAGAATAACTATCAATCCTCTGCATGTACAAGTCATAATGGACTCCAGTACAAGGTTTATACTAAGAATAGTACAAGTATCTACTAAATACCACTTGATTGTGAGGTCAGGTCTCAGTATCGATGCCCAAGCTTAGTACTGTATTTCCACCATCAATCTCTAACTGATTGACAAGTCCCCTTAAGCCAAAGGCCCAGCTATATATAGAGGTGACTAGTGATTGTAATTACCACTGGTCAAGGGTCAAAAAGATTATGAGAGTTAAGATGAGCAAGGTCCAAGGCAGATAGTGCTCTGGATGTAGAATTGAGTTCTGGTATAGTGATTTAGCCTGAGATGACTTAATCATACTCCAAGTCTGAGTTAACAAAGAGAACTCAATAAAGTTTCTATTCAATTGCCATACACTACTTATACACATTCTGTATTTACTTCTATTTATAAAGTCCCATGTATCTCTTTTGAGTCATTCCCTAATTAAATGAAAAGAAAAAGAAAAGAAAAATAAATAATAACTTAGCTATTTGGCTATGTCATAACAATCCTTTTCTTTCCATCCTTTTTTCCTACAAAGAACATTGGTGAAGTCTGAGGTGACTTTGAGGGCCTAATGTACCCTTTCCTCAACTGCTCCTCTACAAATTCTCTCACTTCCTCTTTTTCTTCTCTTGACATCAAATATGTCCTTTCTTTCCTTGGCACAAAATCCTTTCTCAGATTTATTGCATGGTCCCAAGGTTTCTTTACTGGTATCCTTTCTGACTCTACCTTCTCAAACACTTTAAGCTACTTGTGAAATCTCTATGGCACCATCATCCTTACTTTTTCTCTACCTAATTCAACTTTATCATTGAACTTTTCTTCCATTGACATCTTCTACTTGTCTCTATCTGTCTTTTCCACTGTTCTAACTCTTTTTCCTATATTTTTCCTTCTTTCTATATCTTCTTTTACTACTAGACTTCTCCCATAGATTGGTAGGCATCTTGTCATTCTAACTTCTTCTGTCTCCCAATTTATCTCTGGGTTATATGCCTATAACCATAGCATACCCAATATGATATCTGTCCTCCCCAGATCACATACATCCATCCTCATTCTTTTTATGTAATTCTTGTAATACACATTTACTTCAACCTGGTGTGTTATGGCCTCTCCACTATTATTTGTACCATCTACATTTCTCACTGTTACTAGTCTCTCTAGCTTCTACAGCTTGAATCCATGCCTTGCTATCATCTTTTTGTTCATAAACATCCCTATTGCACTACTATCCAAGAGTGCTTTGACTGTTATGCCTTTATATGTATCTACCTTTTCCACTCTAATATTCAACCACACTTTTCTCAGTATCTTAAATGTTCTCCTAATATCCCTTTGGCTAGCCTCCTCTTTTGCTGTGCTTTTTGGAATTTCTGTCCACACACTGCCCTGCTGTAGTTTTTCCTCCATAGGATGCACTGCTACTCCCCAGTTCCACCATGGTTTCTTCTTTCCTGTTCTACATTCTGGACACAGAATCTCCCTTTTTTCTCATTCTAATACTCTTTTTCCTATTACATCTTTTCTTCTATATTTTATATACTGTACCCTTGTCATCTCTCCTCTATTTTCTTCTTTCTCTCTTCAGTTCCATGCTTTCTGGTACAGATCACACCATATGTTTTTCACTTGTCTCTCAAGAAGGAATTCTTGTCCTTGGTTTTCATGGGTTTGAACCCCTTTGCCTTTACATCTCCTACAGTCCACATACATTGCTACTACTTCTTCTGTTAACCATCCTCTCTCAAGCAGAAGTACACCTTCTGGAGGTATGCTCCTCTCCCCACAATATTCCTGTGCTTTTTCCTATATGGAACATACCAGCCTCCTCTCTTGCTGTGTCTTTTGTGGTCTGGCCACATGTGCTACCTCTTCTCTTCTTTTTCTCTCTTTCTTTGCTACAATGTTTGGACACTTCCATTTATAGTGCTCTATCCTCCAACACCAAAAACACTTCACTTTTTCCTCTTTTTTTTCCTGCCTTCATACCTTGGCCTCTTCTCTTATTCTACACCTCATCACTTGACTTGCTAATACTTTAAACTTATTTTTGGGAATTGGTTTCCTCTTCTACTCTCCAATACTGTTCCTGCAGTTATAGACCAGGTGCCCAAACTTTCTACAACTGAAACATTTTCTTCCCTCTCTTCTTTTTAGCTCTGTCCTTAGTCTGACAAGGACCCATTGTTGGTTGAGCATGCTGCTTATCAAAGAGTTGTATTGTTTAAGAGACATAGTGTTATGTCCCTCAATATCAGATAAGATTAATCTCACTAGTTACTACTATATCTGTTGGGGTACAAGATCTTTACCCAACCAGACACCTACTACCGTATTGACTACTGTCTTAATCAAATAGTAAACAATTATCTCAAAGAGAGGATCTCTACTCTAACAGCACCTTCCTAAGGGGTCAATGCTATTCCTCTACATGTATAGATGACAATGCATCCCTAGTACAAGGTTTTTACTAATCAGAAAAAGGTACAAGTAATTTACTAAATAACACCACCCAATTGCTAGATCAGGTCTTGAACATAATACCTGGATTTGGTACTGAGTCTCCACCAGTAGTCCCTAACTGACTACCAAGTTCCCTTTACAGCTAGGGTCTGCTATTCACAAAGACCAGTAATCAAGCTGATCACCAATCAAGGATGATAAGAGAGTAAATTTTAGGCAGGGTTTAAAGCAAACAGTGCCTGGAGTATGGAATCAAGTTCTTCTGTCAGTGACTAACTCAGAAACCTTAAGCTAGGGTTTAACTCAAGGTAGTTCTTCAGGGTTAGAAAAGAACTCAATGGGGTTTTCACTCAATTGTAGTCTACTATATATACAAGTACACTATTTGTTCTTGTTTAAACTACAAGCTGTCCATCAGCTACTGGTTCAACTCCAGTCTATGTCTGTTCTATTTATAGCTTCTTGTCATAGTCAAGGTGACTCATGATATGGAGTGTTATTGCTTAGTTGTGAAGACTTATGGACCACTCAAGATAAGTGTTCAGGAAAAACTCAATAGAGTCCTCTATTAGATTTTGCTATCTACTTATACAAATGTTTGATGGTCTGTATGTCTATCTCACATAATCACATGACCCTTACTAAGTACTGTACAGTTTATATAAGCACTCCTATACTATTTATAGATTAAGTCTGTTATGGTTTAAGTAGTATTCTTTGAGTTGATGGATATGTGCAAAAGTATTTCCTTTTTGGGAACCATCTCATAACATAGAGTCTATCACCAATAACCAAGGTCACCTTTTTTTCATTTATGCTGCTGGTGGTTGTAGGAAGACATTTCTTTGTAACACTATTGCTGCTGAGGTTAGAAGAAGAGGACAGTTGGTACTATGTGTAGCATTATCTAGAATTGCTGCTTTTTTGTTGGATGGAGAAAAGACATCTCATTCATGCTTTAAGATTTCTCTTTTTATTAATAAGAACTCTGTGGCCAGACTGAAATGTAATAGTTACATGTTTCCAGTCATTTAACAGACCAAGGTTATTATTTGGGATTGTTACTATCACAAACTTCATTTAGACCATAACTCTAGGAATATTTGACTGATTTTAACAATCTAAATGGCCACTGAAAGCCCTTAAGAAGACCTTTCAAAATATACCAAAAATGTCTCAAGGCAATCAGTATTCACTAAGTTATCAGCAGATCAGTTGGCAATCACCAAGTCACCAAACACTAAATTGCTAATATCTCAGGAACCGTTTGATGTAATCATTCACTTCAATGACCATTGTGAAGTTCTCTTCAATGTGCTTCTTTTGGCCATAAACAGACCCCAAGGCAATAAGATCTAATGGAGATACAAGGTCCTCAATGTTTGCACATAACACTGATCTTTATTCATAGATTATCATCTGTCCTTTAATAGAACAAAGGACTGCCCTAAGATGGTTAGGTTATCTCTATTTTAAGAACAATAGTACTCCTATATGTAGAACAATAGGTAGTGATCATGTGGTAGTCTGTCCTGGTGCATAAACCACCACAATCATGTATTTAAGGACTGTATGTCTGAGGATAAACCTCAGACTTAACAATATCTTTTGCTACTTGTCTAACTTTGCTTTTTTGAGCACTTTGATTATTAAATCACTCAATCACAAATCAGTGAGTGGTTATTTGTAATAGCCTGGTATCCAGTCAAGGTATAGAGAGAATAGAGGGGTAAAAGAGAAAAGAGGGAGGACAGGGAATAGTGATTGAAGACAGAGAAGTCAATGAGCTAGTACCATCACTGTATATTTGTACATGTTTTTTTTCTTCTACATCCAATTTAGGTTAAACATGAAAAAAGACAGGTGTTAATGGATAAATTTGATTGTTTTTTATTGTTTTTAATGTTTCTAAATTTAGAGAAGAAGAAAAGAAAGTCAATACAATTTTTCTATATTTTTCCAGGTTTTTTCTGAGTTTTCCTGAATTTGGTAGATTTTGTAGAGGGTTTTTGAGCTATTGAGAGAGGGCATGTGAGGAAGCTGCTTAGTCAGTTCTGTGTCAGCAGGCATCATCCCACATTTGGTCTTGCATACTCTCTTTGACAAGGTTTTCATCTGGGCCTCCAGCCCAACTTGAACTCTACTAATTTTGAGTAAAGTTGACATTGTATTGTCTGGCAGGTCACTATGCTCCCTGCCTCCAACAGTCTGTGTAATAGTGTACAGTGTTGTCTGTCAGGTTGCTATACTCCCTTCCTCCAACAGTTTTAGTATTGTCTACAGTACACTATACTCTCTTCCTTGTTATGAGAGCCTCGAGTAGGAAAAGACGTCCCACACATTCTGAACACTCAGTCTAAAATCCCCAAGCATACAATGGAGTAAAGACAGAAGCAGAATAGGGACTTAGTAAGCCAAGT
>Ga0153992_100597_pt1 | contig 10307 bp, 13 predicted proteins | sample TSNC076MetaG_FD_104683 | JGI IMG/M metagenome (GOLD analysis project Ga0153992, IMG submission 104683) | Attine ant fungus gardens microbial communities from North Carolina, USA - TSNC076 MetaG | ecosystem: Host-associated > Fungi > Mycelium > Unclassified | place: USA: North Carolina, Lumber... | reverse complement strand
TGGAGGCTCAGTCTCTCAACACAAACGAACTGGAGCTCTTGAGGGAGTGTCAACATCATCACAGACACTATATCATGGTATCCTTGAAAGTAGCTGAGTTTCGGGCGTTTTCGAAAAAGAGAGACAATCAGTCCGTGAAGTTGGCTTTGGAGTAATTCTCTGTCTTGATTAGAGGCTGAAGGATAAAGAACGAATGAACGGGAGGTGTCGAGAGAGATCTGATATTCATCCTTGTGCGGCTCAGAGCCAGAGGAAGAAGAGGCGGACACGGAACGTCGTGCATTTAGGAGCTGAGGCCTGAATAATTTTTTCCGAGTCAGAGAACGAGTCAGAACCAAGCCAAGGCACTTGCCATATTTTTTCTCTATCGGGGCCAAAGCCTCCAGGGGCTATTGAACGACGACGAAGAGGTTCCCAGTCAAGAGACATAAAGGAGTGGCAGTGTCTCTCAACTCTTGTGACGCTTCTGTAACAGTAACTTCCAACTTTTTACAGATTGTCGACCTGAAGAAAGCTATTCAGAAACAACAAAACCTTGCAGAGAACATGGCTCCCTTGCTGGCTGTATGGCAATGCAAGAAATTGTTGTGCAGGAAGAGCTGCAAAAACACCTACTGACAATTGACTTTCTCGACAGAAATCAGGTTCTCAAGTTTAGCAATAGGACAAAAGTTGCAGATCTTGAGCTCGCCAAATATAAGATATTGTTAGTCCAGGTTTCCTGGTGCGATCTCACTCTGATTTTCCGTCATTTGTCATTGTATTCAGGCAAAAAGAGATGCAGAAAATGAACTCAATGCTTTCGGCGTTCTAAAACGTGCAACGATGGCAGTGATTGCTCCGTCAGATCTCCACAGCCTCTGCATACGGAGATCATTGTAATCAGAAGATATCGATGGCCATCTCTCGCCTTCTCTGGATGATGTCATTCCTCCTATTTCCGAGCACCATGGTACTTACCTATCATGATGACGACTGGAGGAAGGAGGAAGTGTTACACGCTCTGCGTCGAATCTTCCAGTTGCCAGGTCGTAATATTCCGAGGACCACTTCAGCACGGATCGTTCCAACGGCTATATCCTCGGCCCTCACGGAAGTGCAGCCCCTATTAAAGTGAAGAATGAGGTTGATGGCCCTGGTTCAATCCCAATTGTCGCGGCAGCCGCGTCTGTGGCATAGAAACAAAAACTTCATATGCAAAGGGATGTATCTTGTGGCTAGAGAGTACCATGCCTCGTCGGCAAGGCGAACTGGGCAAGTTTCCTTGTCTGATTGATTTCTTATGGGATCTGGAAGGTCCTGATATCAAGTTCTACGCCATTGTAGTTATTCATCACCAATATCGGGTTGTCCCTCTTACACCGACACTGGCATTTTCAAAAGCAAGCGACGACGGGGACCGGAAAATAATGCACCCTGCTTTCCTGGCAGCACTAGTACTTGTGATTTGTACTGGGCACGATGGCACTCGTTACGTCCAATCTCGTCCTGCGATCTCATATGGGCACTACAAACTCCCTGCAATTACTCAGTTAACCCCACTATAACAAATCCGGCGAGCGGCGAGCGACTCTCGTTCCAGATTCAATGTTTTCTATATTCACACAGACGAAAGACAATGGAACGATCTTTGTCAAGTTTACTCAACATTATTCAATGCTCTGCGGCAAATATCTCATATTCTCGGTTTCGAGCGACTTCCCAGGGTTCTGTATTACGATAGAGAATCTTCGGCCTGCTCGTCCTTTACCTGCGGCAAAAAATGCTTGGGACCATTGGGCAGAGCAGCTGCAGGAACTCGTAGAGGCATTCCATAAGGCAGGGTATGTCCATGGCGATCTACAAGATACAAATATCATGTACAAGGGTGAACGAGCCTTTTTAATTGGGTTAGGAAGGCATCGTACCCCATGGATTTAGATGAACAAGCGCTGACAAAATGATCACTGTAGATGATAGTCGTGTCTTGCATGCAACATTCCAACAAACTAGGCAGACTCTGCTGAAGCAGAACTAAGTACTTAGTCCTGGAACTGTTATAAGAGTTTCCCTACACTTGTTGTAGAAATCGGATAATAAATACATCATTAATGAACATAACAGTGTGGATTATAATTTCTTGCGTCTACATCCTTGCCCCTTTCTATTCATCTATACTCTTGCAGTTGTATCTATCTCTTGAGCTGAGCTCTAGTGCAGAAACTCTTTGTTTTGGGTCAGGTTGTTGAAATTCAAGTACAATCAATGAAGTACTAAATACCTATCACTAATATAATAAGTGGCATATAGTAAATAAAACATTTCACCCCATAATCAACTACCCCATCTATTGTCCCGGTTCCTCCGTTAAAACATACAACCCAGACCCAAAAAAGGGGCCTGGTAAGCATCCCGGCATTTTCAGTTTTCCATCTTCAACTTCTTCTAGTTGATTCAGCTTCTTTGACCTCAGACAAAAAGTCCCAAAGCCAAAAAAAAGCTCAAGCAACTAAAGAAGTCAAAGACACAAGACCAGGAAAAAACCAAGAATGGCTACCAAACTCACTTTTTTGGGGTGGGGGTATATGAGTTAAGGAAGAACAAGAACCACTATAAATGGAAGTTGAAAGGAAGTAAAAATGGTTCATTATACACTAAGTATTATATATACTATAGTACAATGGTCTGTGCACATGCTCGAGGCATCAACTCGTCTATATCAACAACTATAACTAACTAGATAGAGTACCACTGCAAATCAGATAAGGGTCAGATGATTGAGAGCTCATAATGACCAGCCTAATTCAGGATGGACTTACATCATGGTTGCATCGTGGCTGATGCCTGACAGGAGTCTTGAGTTGTATTTATAGCAGGTGCTTCAGTGATGTGATGCACAAGAACATGCCTGAGGCTCGGACAAATACAAGGTCTATACTGGCTTGCAATTTCTCAGAATCGCTCAAATCCAACAGCACTCTCCCGGGAAACAATTGAAGCATGGAATCAAATTGATATTATGCGAGCATTGCAAGATGGTGACGAAAGTAAAATCAATTTGGCCACCCTTTCGGCTACGAGAGGAAAAACATCAACAAGGAGAAAAAAGTACAAGAACAAAACTGGGTCGCACCTTGACTTCTTCACCAAGCTTCCTGATGGCGAGGATAGGCTGCTGTGCAGTCTTCACACCATCCTCGCCTTCATCCCAGGTATAACTAACCCCCATAGCAAGCTTCGACCCGTCCGAATTGAACGCGACAGAGGACACTGGATTATTGAATTTCGGGTATTGACGCAACCGCTTCTTGACCTTGTGGTCCCAGATAGACACCGTACCATCCGAACCCGCCGAAGCAAACGTGTTGTACTTGGGATGGAACGCAAGAGCGTTGACTGGCCATACATGATCCACACCGTCAATAGTTTGGCGGTGGCACTTGAAAGCGTACTTCTTATCCTGAGCTGCAGGACTAGGGTCGAAATACTCGACGGCAATCCGGCCCTCTGTCGAAGCAGTAGCATAACCTTGACCATCGGGCATACATGCAAGAGAGCGCGTCATGTACTTGAGCGAAGATTCACGCTGCTGAGAGGGAGAAGACATATTTCGGATGTCATAGATGTGGAATAGGCGGGAGGCCATGGCTACGACAAGGTTATTGTCGATCAGGTCGAGATGATATATCCTTTCAGGTGTCTCATGGGACTGGGTTTGGCACGAGAGTTGGTCTTGGGCAACACGAGGATCCCAGAATCGGATTGTTCTATCCCAAGAACCGGTAATAAGAACATCTATAGGGGGAGAGATTGTGATCAGATAACTCGAAGTAGGAGCAAAGAACTTGCTTTGTTGTTGAGACCATGTCATGCAAGAGACACTGTCGCTGTGTTGGCCTAGGTGAGTGATGTCTTCAGTAGTGAGATCCAACCTTGCGTGTCATAAGCTCAGATTCTCTCAATGTCTTAGTCAATATGACACACTGTCGCACAGAAGTATCCAATCCACCACTATAGCCATGAGCATCGTCAGAAAACGTGCAGGCTAGGACGGCGGCACGGTGGTCAAATTTCGCTTTGATGTCTGGCGACGCGTCGGAAGTGTCATAGTATCTGACTGTCTGAAGCATTTCGGAACAAAGCTGGGCAGTATGTGATGAGAAAACGTACTGTGTCCCATGAGGATACGAGCAACCGGTCTGGATGGACTGGCGCATAGCGCACGGATGATATACCGTCAAACGGTGGAGAGGGAAGTACAGTCACATTTTGGTCGTCTATCGATCGTAATTAGCCACTGAATGACCGCCATACCAAAAGAAAACAAACCAGCCATGATGATTGAAAGAAAGTTTTGTTTGTTGGGAGTAAATATTAGTTGTTTTATTCAACTGCTTGCCCACCGAAGAGAAATGTGTCAAATTCAATCTGGCTATCGTATTCTATCGTAGCAATACACAACTATTTAACAATTGATTTTTCCAGCCAAAGTATATTATGTGATGTAAAACTAATTTCTTCCTTGAACCAAATGCACAATGCTGACATCCTTGAATTGAGCTCTGACGCCTCCTCCCCTCCTCCTCAGCTTGTCAGACCCTCACAATGTCGAGCAATCCGAAACAAAAACAAGGGGAAAGAACGTCAAGTCATTGAGCTTACTGACTCTGAGTCCGAGGGTCAATTGCGCAAAGCCAGGCGGTGTCAACGACCAACACGCGTTCCGGCTGCTGGTTCATCCAAGGGGTTTACTGTTGACCTGGACTTGTCTGAGTACGATGCTCGCGCACCCTCAAGTGTTAAACACAATCGCGCGCCGCAGAATCTCAAACAACATCTACCCGCCAGTAAGGAAATTGAAATCGTAGCTTTTTCTACCAGGGCTCTCGATAGAGGAAACCTGCACCGTGCAGACTCGACAGGAGAATCAGATACCAGAGCGACCCAATTTGCAGGCACGACCACCAGTCCTGGCCGACAAAACCCCGGGTTGACCCCTCAAATCCCAGCTTCACCTATCGCACCAACTGTGCACATTCCTCCGGAACCCCAAAATGCCTCACCTATTGCCCCGCATGTGCACATTCCTCCAAAACCCTGTAACGCCTCCATGCCAGACACAGCTGCCCTAACGCCTTCCTCTGCAGAAAAATTGCCACCACCCGCACCTCTGCCACCTCCTTCCCCTGCGCAGTCACCAAAAGATACAATGTCTCGCCATATCGCACAAGTCCTCGAAATTGTTCCGGACGTCGATCCAGATCATTGTGCCGGTCTTGTTGCAGCTCATCAACACCTCAACGAATCAACTGTTGAGCACATCCTGCACATCTTATTTGAGGACCCAAATTATCCTCGTGCAAAAAAGACCAACCGTGCTGACAACTGGAAAAGAAAGATGGATGGATCAAGTGACGATCGACTCACCAAGAGGCTCAAGGCGAATGGGAAAAAGAAAGTAGCGAATGAAGACGACGGGCTTTGGATGAACATGGAGAGGTCGGTTGTGGGCGGTTCGGACTACCATAGTCTTACACTCGTAGGTCAACCTTTTCTACTCATCGATGTCTCTCATCGGCGTCAACCACTAGGATTCCCTACAACAAGATTACCCATCCATCCCCAAGCGTTTCCTTAACGACAAACTCTTGTTACACAAAGGGTTTTATGCTCCCACTTTTTTCTTTCTCCGGGATCTCACTCGTCAGTTTAACAATGATGGAATCACGCAAGAACAGTACCCATACAAACCCAAAAAGACGCTTTACAGGTCTACGGAGGGAAAGGGTAAACATCGCGCCCTCCAAGACGAAGTATTCGAACGAGAGATAGCTTGGGTAAAAAAGGCTGTCGCCATTGAGGAGGGAAGAAAGGCTAGCAGCGAAGACCTCAATTCAAATGAGGAGGAAGACGAAAACGAAGAGGACATTAAAGAAGATGAATCCGACGGAGAAGACGAAGAAGATGGGATCGAGTGCGGTTGTTGTTTCTCCAAGTTCCGTTTCGTAAGTGAAACGTCGTTCCAAGTCATGTACACCCGATTTAACGGATGTTTCTAGGACAAGCTGATTCAATGTCCAGACGCTCACCTTTTCTGCTTCTCTTGCCTTCGATCTTACGCCTCGACGCTTTTAGGCTCTCATAACCCCAATATTCCATGCATGTCACAATCAGTTTGCAAAGCTCTCTTTTCTGCTCCCCAACTCGCTCGAGTACTCCCACTCAAAACATATGCTCTTTACGAACGCCTAATACAGGCCAAAGAGATTGATGCAGCTGGCCTTGAAGGCCTCGAGGAATGCCCGTTTTGTGAATGGAAATGCGTTTTTGATGTTGGATTCGAGGGAGAGAAGCTGTTTAGGTGTGGGAACGATGTGGGTGGATGTGGAGTTGTCAGTTGCAGGAAGTGTAAAAAGTTGGACCATTTGCCAAAGTCTTGTGAAGAGCTGGAGAATGACAAAAAACTGGATGCGAGGCATTTAGTGGAAGAGGCGATGAGTACGTTGGTTTCGAATCTATTTTATCCGATGAATACAGCTAATGTTGCGGACATTTTTAGCTCAAGCACTCATGAGGAATTGTCCAAAATGCAAGAAAGGTGGGTCAGCGCCTTTTGAATATAACATCAACTGATTGTTTGACTTGGCGATGTGTACAGCGTTTATCAAAGAGTCTGGTGTACGTTCGCTCATGTGCGTTTCGATCTCGTTCTTAATTTACCGTCTTTCAGTGCAACAAGATGACTTGTCCAAACTGTCGAACTTTGTCGTGTTACATGTGCCGCCAAATCATTACCGGGTATGAACACTTTGATCGCAATCAGACCTCGAGTTCAAGTATCAAGTCAAATAAATGCACCCTCTGGCATACAGATCTCGATGCCTTACATGCTAATGAGGTGCGCGAATCTCTTCCGAGCATAATTTAACTTTTGATATCATCGTGATGTTATCCTTACATGAAACCAACAACTTGTTTCATTTTTGATAGGTCAAGTTGGCTGCAGATCAAGCCGTAGCCGAAGCGCGGATGCTTCATCCAGAGGTATCAACGTCCGATCTCAAAGTCGACCTTCCAAAGACTGCAACACAACAACGTTATCTACTACCACCACCACCACCACCACCTATCCTACTTGCCCAGGGAGGACATCCTCCAGGCAATGTTGGCAGGGTGCGTAGAGCCCCTCGTAGAGGAGCACGGGTCCCACCTGCACAGCAACAGCCTCACTTCCCCGATGCTCATGCTTACCTACATCGATTTCCGATCAGAGAAAATGATCGCTACCCACAGTTGCCTTATTGGAAAGAACCACAGGCATGGCCCGGTCTTCAACATCCAATTCCAAGATTACCAGAAAATGATCGCTATGCACAACCGTGGCCCGGCCATCAACTGCAAGTTCCAAGATTACAAGAAAATAATCACCATGTGCAACTATTACCATCATATCGCAGGAGAGGGCCGTTGCAGTTCGCCCCTATTTTGGAGGCACCAGTACTACAGGCACCAGTGGCATATCGTCAAGCCATGACGCATGCGATGGTGGGCCAATATCAGCCAGCGGGAGGGAGCGTGGAAGTTGGCGGTCGAATGTTGAGATTTCGCGCTGGTCCTGTTCAACACAACAACCAGATGATGGGAAACGTGAATGTTCCTCGACCCAATGATAATCTAGCACAATCACGTGTGGGTCATTGGATGCAAGAGTGAATACAACGACGTCGAAAAACGAGAATTATTTCCGTAAGAGCACTGGAGGTATAGTCAGGAACCTGACTAAAAAAAAATGTACACATTAGATCGTTGGGCAAAAGCGCAAGGTCGTGAGATACCTAATAGTCTGATAATCATGTTCATGATAGTTTATCCTAATTTAATGTACATAGGTATTGGTCAATGAAAAAAAAAATCAATTGACAGGAACCAAGAACAGCGTGTAACCCTAGTCTCGAGACCACAAAACATCTATTGTGGGCCCAGATAATTGCTCGTATTACTCCTTCTTTGATGGTGTCTTCGCCGAACTCTGGGCGCACAAAACCTACAGGAACTTGGACCATGGAGGCCAACTACGTCTTTCTTCTAGGAGCTTTTTTGCCTCACCTGCTTTCGTTGGGTAAAGATATTGTTCACGATTTTGGCTGCGGGGTCACCTTGACACCTCTGGAAATCACCCATCGCATTGATGAACATATGACGAACTGGTAGACTTGCAGCAAGAATCACTGAGGAAGTCATCTTTTGAAAGCCTTCAGGAGTCAAGATGACCGAGGCTCATCTTGCGATATCAAGTTCAATCATTGGTTGACCAAAGGGATTATGACATAGTAGCGGATAAAGTTTCACAGTGGTTGGGAAGTATTGACACACGTATACGGTCGAAGGGGGACAACCAACTATCCTGAGTTGTAACTTTCGGGATGATTGTCTGCTCATATGACGATGATTGTTTTATCTTCTGAATCTTGGTCGAATCAATCGATGTGATGACAAGGACATTGGTCTGGTGGTCCGACATATGTGAGCACGCTGCACCCTCTCGAATTATAGAGCTTCGGTGCCGATACGAGTTCTGCAAATGATGAATGCCTCGACAAACCTTTTGTGCTTGGTTACAGTGGCTTGGACGAAGTCCGGATGAACATGAACTTCAGAAACCAAACTCAGTGATGACCGTGATGATTGTGGTCTTTGAACAGGTGATCGCGTAAGGAACTTGCTGGGTATGGATTGTCCTCACAGTGCGATGGATGCCTCAAAAGTATATGAAGTTGTCATACGTCCCGATTATTGCTGAGGCCTGGACCACCATGAGGCATGTTAGGATAATCAGAATAATTCATCATGGTTCGGAATGCGGCCTTGGTGGCCATTGGATACTCTGCAACTGTACGATTTGCGCTAGGCGGCAACGGGGCAGATTTAACAGGTAATAAATAAACTAGGACCAGGCTGGCCTATTCTGTTGCTATCCGGACCAAATCGCTCTTGTCTTTTGGTCCTGGTACATGGCAGATGAAAGGAGATGTACGATGGCAACCGATAATACCGTGTTGATACAATTTCCAAGTGGGTCGGACCTCATGTCGTCGCTGCAGTTCGGCTCTAAGCACAAGTTTTGTCTAAATCAAGGCGCTCGTAATGACCCGAATTGCGATACCAAGCTATGCACGAGGGTGAATTGATACTGAGAGAAAGAGGATGCCTTACTTGGAACTTAAATTGTTTTATGGCACGTGATACAGCCTTAACACTACTAGACAGGAACATATAACACAACCTTTACTAACAAAAAAAAGCCCTTGTAATGTGAGACCTTACCTGTTGAGCCAGATAAAGAAGTAAGTTTGTCTCGTAGTCAACATGACCTCGTAACTCGACTGAAATGGAACAGTACATTTGGGGAAATTTTTAGCATCTGGAATCCATATGGAATCCAAAAGACCGTTTGCTGGCCTTTGATACAGGAGACATTCTCATCATACGATCAAGTGCAAACCAGATAACGATCTTGGAGGTCACCTATTGAGCGCCAGCAACTGGAGGATGGAACACTGATACCTTCTGGTGCAGACTTGACCATTCAGTTCGACCCCACAAACTTGCTTATTACAAACCGAAGTGAAGGTGGATGTTGATCGATAGCAGAGTCTATATCCTGAGCTATGAGAAAGAGCACGATTGTTGCCCCATGTCCAGCCACAACCAGGATCATTCACTAAGTTGAAGCAGCAGTGTCTCTAAAGTCTTCATATCTGATCGTCCAGGTGGGTCCCACACGTGCCCAGGTTGAATTGTTATTTCCGGAGTATTTCCGGAATGGCTACGAAGAGGGAAAATGCAGTACAGCATTTCAAATTACAGAGAGGGGTGGTGCCAAAAGACCCAAGAGTTATATGATGGTATTTGGTATTTGAGTGGGTACACCAAAGCCTCGTGCACCCTGACATCAATATTGGCGGTCTCTTCAGATGAAAATGAGATCGTAGATTACCACGTGTTTGATAGGAGCTAGCACCTAACCCTTGAGCTGGAGTTTCTGCAATACATACTTCGAATAGATGAAACGATTGGCTTGACTATCAGCGAGAAGGGCTCCTTGACCCATGGGTTTTGATTTCCTAAGTGCTTAGCTGAATTTGGAGAAATTTTTCCTGTACCTTCGTCGCAGTTTGCTGGCCAGACCAAAACCTAATGAAGGTTGTAAATCCAGACCCAGTGATCTAATCACTCAACCCACGCAGACAAAACGGCACAGTGCCAGAAATGACGACAATCTCAGACAGAGATCCAATACCGGCTCTCCGGTGCGATTCCCCAACACC
>Ga0153992_100590_pt1 | contig 10352 bp, 12 predicted proteins | sample TSNC076MetaG_FD_104683 | JGI IMG/M metagenome (GOLD analysis project Ga0153992, IMG submission 104683) | Attine ant fungus gardens microbial communities from North Carolina, USA - TSNC076 MetaG | ecosystem: Host-associated > Fungi > Mycelium > Unclassified | place: USA: North Carolina, Lumber... | reverse complement strand
TTTGAAAGGTCTTCCTAAGGGCTTTTGGTAACCATTTATATTGTCAAAATCAGTTGAGTATTCCCAGAGTTATGGTCTGAATGAAGTTTGTGACACTACCACTTCTCTACTGCTTCTCTACTGCACCCCTACCACACCCCTACCACATGTGGTACTGCACTGCATTTTGTTACATAATGTCATATTATATCACATATTCTTACACAATATTAATTTTAATAACAGTATTATACAACTAGAATTCTTGAGTAAAGATTGATTTTTGAGTTATTGTCATATACCAAATTTTCAGTTATATTTTATTATTTCTTTTATTTTATTTTCTTTATTATTTATCTCCTAAAATAATTACTTCTAGCTATGTAGGAGTATCATGGTGCAGACTGGATCTCTCCTATTCCAGTTATAGTATATATATGGAGTAGATACATAGTAGCAACCTAGTCTGTGTAAGGGGATGGCTGTCACTCTAGGACTGGGTTTAGCTGAGTATTTGGTTCACATACACCTAGCTCATCTTATCTCTGATGCCTCTCCATCTGCTCCCTTACCCTTCTATCTATATGTTACTCCAATCATTCTATTTAACTTAGATAGAAAGTGCTATTATTAGACTGTAGCTCAAATGACTGTGCACAGACCCTCTTCTATAGTATATATAGGAGCTTGTATAGGTAAATTTACCTTTACTTGAATATTACACTAGCTTCCAGGACCCTCATCTAGCTTATTAAGCAATGTCTCTGAGTGTTTCCCTTACAGTCTTGTAGTGACTTAGCCTGAGATAACTTAATCACCCTCCAAGTCTGAGTTAACAAGGAGAACTCAATAGAGTTCCCATTTAATTGCTATATACTACTTATACACATTCTGTATTTACTTCTATTTATAAAGTCCTATGTATCTCTTTTGAGTCATTTTCTCTCATGTCTGTTGATTTCCTAATTAAATGAAAAGAAAAAGAAAAAGAAAATAAATAATAACTTAGCTATTTGGCTATGTTATGATACCACCCCCCTCTCAAGATTCCTCATCCCAAGGATTTTTACAACTCATAGTAGGGATTGCAGATGTTCTCCATTTCATTGTTATCTTCTTCTGCCCACTCCTTGATTCCCAGGTTTTCCTGTTCAATTTTCTCCTCCTCTTCCTTTATTGTTTCTATTATTTTTTGTTCCCTTGCTTTTTCTCCTTTCCATCTTCTCTAATTTCTTTCCAATATTGTCCAGTATTCCTCATTATATCTTTTATCTAACCATCCAAATAATTTTCTCACTGTGAACCTTCCTGGTAACTCTCCTCTCCTGAATATCCCTTCTTCTCTCTCCTGTCTCCTAATATCTTCCATATCTCACTGGTATTCTTTCTCAAATTCTTTGACTACTTCTTTTGCATTCCCCAAATTTTCCTTCTCTTCCCAAGTGTTTGATTCAGCTGTAAATCCTTTCCACCATACCAAATACTTGTCCTTTCTCTTATTTGTCACTTGTTCAGGATTCTCTCAACCTCCTATTCTTCCTCTCCCTCAATTATGACTGGAGTTGGTTGTTCTCTTCTTTGTCCCTCTACTTGGCCTATATATTGTTGTATCCTACTAACATTAACTACCAGATGTATTTTAATTGTAGCTGGTAGTTCTAATTCTACTGCATTCAGTAATACTATTCTTTTGATTTTGTAAGGCCCTACAAACCTCTCCATCAACTTTTCTGTTCTTCTACCAACTATCTGGTACTTTAAATCCTTGGTATTAAGCATTACCAAGTCCCCCACTTTGTACTTGTCAGCTTCTCCTCTTTTTCTGTCCACATACTTTTTTATCTCTTCTTGTACTTTCCCTAGTGCTACTTTTGCTTCCTCCTGAATTTCTCTCATCTTTGTTGTAAATTTTTCTGCACCCTCCTATTTCCCTTTCTTCCTCATTTCAAACCCCATTCTAGGATCTTGTCTGTAATTTGCTTTGAAGGGTGATGTTTTTGTACTAGAATATATCTTGTTGTTGTATATAAACTCTGCTGTTCCCAACCAATTGGGCCACTGTTCTTGTCTGTGGTCTATGAATATCCTTAAGTACTGTTCCAATTCTTGGTTGACTCTCTCTGTTTGCCCATCTGTTTGAGGGTGGAATGCTGTTGACAATTTACTTTTAATCTCTAACATCTGATTTAACTCTCTTATCATTTCTGCTGCGAGCTGTAGTCCTTTGTCCAAAATTATACTTTTAGATAATCCATGCAACTTTCACACATTGTCTCTGAATAGCCTAGCTAGTCCTTCTGCTGATATCTTCTCTGTAGTAGGAATGAAGTGGACTATTTTTGTTAGCCTATCTACTACTACTAAGATTGAGTCATATCCCTGGGCTAGCAGCAACTTAGTGATAAAGTCTGCTGAAATGTATGTCCAAGGTCTTTCCAAGATTGAATTGGGCATTAACTTGCCTGCTGGCTGCTTTGTGCAGTTTTTATTTCTTTGGTAGAAATTGCATCCTTCCACATATTACTTTATCTCCTTGGTTACTCCTGGCCACCAAAAATTGTGGGTGACCAACTCCACCATTTTCCACTGCCCCCTATGTTGTTATGAGACAACCAAGAAGGAAACTATTTCTCATGCATTCATCAACTTGATAGGAAACATCCAAGAATACAATATGGGAAAGATATAAATAGTGTGGGGAGGATTATGTAAGATATGTATAGTTCTTAGTAAGGGTCATGTGATTGCAGGAGATAGGTGCACAGACCATCTAATATTTGTATAAGTACCTAGAGGAATCTAACAAGGAACTCTATTGAGTTCTTTCTAAACAACCACCTTGGTTGAGCTCTAAGTCCTTATGACTTCACACTAACACATGTCCTCCTACTGGCATGTCATGGTGTAGCCTAATGATTTCCACCCTCAACTTATCATCTTTAGGTACATATACCTTTTCTTCTTTGTATATGATGCCATCTACTTCTCTCTACTCCTCATTTCTCAACATTTTTACTCCTGCTCACTTCATTTCTTCAACTGCCTTTACTACCTCATCATCTTTTATCTTTGACTATCTTATTTCCTCTAACAAATCTACTCCCTCTATGATAATTTCCATCTTTTCTATCCTTCTTACTTCTAGCCATTCTGGCTTTACCAACATCTCATTTTTATTGTCTCTTTCTACTCCTACTTTCCAATCTGGCTTTCTGCTCAGACTATCTGCCTTTCCTATTCTGCTTCCTGGAACATGTTTTAATATAAAGTCAAACCTTGACAGATACAATGTCTATCTTGCTTGTCTATGGTTTAACTTCTGTGCCTTCATGAAGTATTCAAGATTTTTATGATCTGTCCAGATCTCAAACTTCACTGTCATCCCTTCTAGGAAGTGCCTCTATGCTTCTAAGCATCTAACTATGGCTAGTATTTCCTTATCATATATCTTATAGTTTCTCTCCATGTCACTTAGAGATTTTGAAATAAAAGCCACTGGTCTCTACAATTCATCAGAGCACTTTATTAACAATACTCTTCTAGTTGCATAGTTTGAAGTGTTTGCCTCTACCCTGAATTCCTTGTCTAAATCTGGGGCTGCTAACACTGGCTTTGTTGTAAAGATTCTTTTGAGTTCATCAAATGCTTTCTACTGCTCCTGCCCCCACTGTCACTTTACATCCTTTCTTGTCAACATGTTCATTGGCCTAGCTACTTGAGCAAAGTCTTTGATAAACCTTCTATAATAATTTGCAAGGCCTAGAAAATTTCTAATGTCTTTCACATTCTTTGGCTCTGGCCAGCTAAGCACTCCATCCACTTTCTTCTTCTTCATCTCTATTCCATTAGGTCCTATAACAATCCCTAGGAATCCTATTCTCTTCACTTTCCACATACATTTTTCTGGCTTGATGTACAAGTCATTCTCCTCTAGCCTCTTTAGTATTTCATCTACAATTTCATCATGGCCCTCCTCTATTTTTGTTTCTACTAGCATATCATCTACAAATGCAGCAACCTTTTCTTTATTTATCAGGTCTCTCAAGACTTTATTCATTATTGCCTGGAATGTGGCTGGCAAATTTGTCATCCCAAAAAACATTACTGTTGGTTCAAAGGACCCCACATATGTTGTAAATGCTCTCTTCTACTCATCCCCTTCCTTAATCCTTATGTTGTTGAACCCCCACCTTAGATCCATTTTAGTGAGTACTTTCTTGCTTTCCATATTATCTATTAAGTCCATAATTAATGGGAGTGGGTAGTTATTCTTCACTATCTGGTTATTCAGGTTATGGTAGTCTATCACCATCCTCTTACTTCCATTCTTTTTTCTCACAAAGAATACTGGTAATGTCTGAGGGGATTTAGATGGTCTGATGTATCTCTTTCTCAGTTAATTGTCCACAAAGCTCTGGACCTCTTCCCTCTCATTTCTAGACAGAGGGTAAATCCTTTCTTTTCATGGTTTGAATGTCTCCTTGAGATCTATAGCATGATCCCAAACCTTTCTTGTTGGCATCCTCTTTGACTCTACTCTCCCAAGCACTTTTTTCCACTTTAAAAATTTCTTTGGGACCATCTCCTCAATTTTTCTGTGGTCCACTTCAACTTCTTTCTCTCTTCCCCAGTCTTCTTTATTGTCTACAGCCTATCTTACTATTCTTTCTTCTTCTAGGGTAGCTACTCTTTTTTCCCTTCTTGTCCTCCTGTCCTCTTTCTTCTCATTACTTTTTCCATGCAGTAGTGGACATCTCATTATCTTGACCTCTCCAGTTTCCCAGTTAATCTCTAGGTTATGGACCTGCAACCAGGGCATCCCTAATATCACCTCTGTCCTCCCTAAGTTGCATATATCCATCCTCATCCTTTCCACATGACTTTTATAATACATGTTCACTTCTACTTGATATGTAATTGCCCCTGTACTATTGTTCATCCCATTCATGTTCCTAATAGTCACTGGCCTCTCTAGCTTTTGTAGCCTAAATCCATGTTTGGCTGTTATCTTTCTTTCCATGAATATCCCTGTGGCACCACTGTCTAAAAGTACCTTTACTGTCACACTTTCATGTGTATCTACCTTTTCTATTCTGATATTCAGCTACATTTCTCTTAGCATCTTAAATATTCTCCTCACTTCTCTTTGCTTACCCCCCTCTCTTGCTGTACTTTTTGGAGCCTCTGCCCATGTGCTGCCCTGCTGCACTTTTCCATGTTCAGGGTGTGCTGCTATTCCCCAGTTCTACCATGGTTGCTTCTTTCCTGTCCTACACTCTAAACACTAGATATTCTTTCTTTTCTCTTCCAATATTATTACCCCTACTATTGTGTCTTTTCTTCTATACTTTATATATTTAACCCTACTCCCTGCTTCATTATTCCTCTATTTCTATGCCTCTAAACAATTTTCACATCATATATTCTTTAGTCTCTCTCTAGAGATGAAACCCTGTCCTTGGTTCTCCTTTGTCTTAGTACCTTTATAGTTGTATCCACCACACTCTACAAATGTCACCACCTTCCACCCTGTCTTCCAGCCTTTCTCTTCTAATACTGTATCTCTTGGGGGCATGCCCCATGTACCACTGTACTCTTGCATCTTTTTCCATAGAGGATGTGCTAGTCTCTTCTCTTTCTGCTGTGCCTTTTGTGGTTTCACCACATGTGCCACTTTTTCCTCTCATTGTCTCCTTTCTACTTCTATGTTAGGACATTCCCATTTATAATGTCCTACTCCCCAGCATCTAAAACACCCCACTTTCTCTTCTTCTACTATCTCTTGTCTTCTCACTTTCACTTCCTCCCTTACTCTACATTGCATCACTCTACTTGCTATCACCTCAAATTTATTCTGGGGAATTGGTTTCCCCTTCATCTTCTCCTTCCTATTTGTTATTGATAGACAGTGAATGTCCTTAGTGATCACCCTAGGTGGATGTTCAAGAAGAACTCAATAGAATTCTTTGTTAGATTGGACTCCTATTTATACTACCTTTTACAGTGGCTGTACTACTATCAGTCCATGATCACATGTTCTTCCAGAATGTTCTATGATCACTTGACCTTGTCACATGACCTTAGTTCCCATACTATTTATATCTCAACCCCATTATATATCTTGAGGTTTTGGATCAAGTGTTCAAATGCTTGGGAAACTATTCCTCTTTTGGGGCTCTTATAACACTATTCCTGCAGTTATGGGCCAGGTGCCTGAACCTTTTATAGCATTGACACATCTTCTCTCTTCTTTCTTTTAGTTCTGCCCTTAGTTTAGTGAGAGTGTGCTTTTGGTTGAGCAGACTGCTCATGAGAGAGTTATATTGGGATTGAGACATTGTGTTGATGTCTCATTGGTATGGAATGAAGGGTTGATCTCACTAGCTATACTATGTCTGCTAGAGCACAAGATCTTCACCTAGCTAGAGTCCTATTGCCCTACTAACTACTGCCCTAATAGTATAGTTAGACTATCACCCAACAGATGGGATCCTTAATCTAGACAATCTCCTAAAGAGTAATCATCACTCCCCTGCATAGACAGATAACAATGCACCTGTAGTACAAAGTTTATACTAAGAAAGCAGTACAAGTAACTACACAGCCCACTCAATTGTGAGATTAGGTCTTAGTAGTGATACCCAAGCTTGGCACCACACTTCCACCTGCAGTCCCTAACTGACTGCAAAGTCTCCTTAAGCCAAGGGCTCTGTCACAAACTTTATCCAGACTATAACTCCAGGAATACTTGACCAATTTTGACAATATAAATGGCCACCAAAAGCCCTTAAGAAGACCTTTCAAATGGTACCAAAAATGTCTCAAAGCAATCAGTATTCACCAAGTTATCAGCAGATCAGTCAGTGATCACCAAGTCACCAGACACTAAATTGCTGATATCTCAGGAACCACTTAACATAATTGTTTGCTTCAATGACCACTATGAAGCTCTCTTCAATGCACTTCTTTTGGCTATAAATAGAGCACAAGGCAATAACATCCCATGGAGATACAAGGTCCTCAATGTTTCCACATGACACTAATCTTTATCTATAGATTATCATCTGTCCTTGAATAAAACAAAGGACTGCCCTAAGATGGTTAGGTTATCTCTATTTCAAGAACAATAGCACTCCTATATGTATAACAATAGGCAGTGATCATGTAGTAGGCTGTCCTGATGCACAGACCACCACAATCATGTATTTAAGAACTGTATGTCTGAGGATAAACCTCAGACTTAACAACATCTCTTGCTACTGTCTAAACTTTGCTTTTTTGAACCTTTTGATTATTAAATCATCAACTCACAAATCAGTAAGTGGCCATTTGTGATAGGTCCAGCTATATATGGAGGTAACTAGTGATTGTGGTGACTACTGGTCAAGAGTTGATGAGATTGTGAGAGTAAAGATGAGCAAGGTCCAAGGCAGATAGTACTCTAGATATGGAATTGAGTTCTAGTGTAGTGACTTAGCCTGAAATGACTTAATCACCCTCCAAGTCTGAGTTAACAAGGAGAACTCAATAGAGTTCCCATTCAATTACTATATGCTACTTATACACATTCTGTATCTACTTCTATTTATAAAGTCCTGTGCATCTCTTTTGAGTCATTCTCTCTTGTATCTGTTGATCTCCTAATTAAATGAAAAGAAAAAGAAAAAGAAAATAAATAATAACTTAGCTGTTTGGCTGTATCATAACAAGTCTGTAGATTAATGTCTACTTGTTCATTGTCTATATTCCTTTTCCTTTTTATATATACTTCTTAACTCAGACTTTGAACTCTTGCTCAGTATCTGACAACATCTCCTCATTTCCAAAATCAACAATCACTTGCAATAGAAGATTGGGGTACAATACATATGTTGAAGCCAAGATCATTCTCTCTCATTGTCTTTAAACTCCTGCTCCTTGATTTACATATCTTGGAGCATAAGTATATTCTCTTTCTGTTATTAGCTATTACTCCTTCTCTGTGATCTATGTTATCTTGGAGTTATACTCTTAGCTAAATTCCTAATCCACTTTGTATTTCTGACAGTTATAGAAATCTCAAGCTCTGTTATTGTATTGTCTTAGATCAAAATTATGTATTTATTTATATTTCTCTACATTTTCATAGTATATCTCCTAACAGAGCACAGCCAGTCATTATACTACAATTTTACTAGATATGTTCTCAAGTATGAAAGAAAGTAATCTAGATAAGATTTATATAAAAATATACAGACTTATCCATATTTAACAACTGCTCTAACTTGTCACCCTCACTCATATCCATTTTGTTTTTATCTCCATGTCAATATATATGTCTATTCTCTCCCTAAACATCTCAATAACCTCAGAGTAACCCTTGATATAGCATATGGTAACTACAATATACAGTAGAGCAAGAGATAATGTCAATTGTTGATGATATTATTGCAATGTGACATGTTTGTGACATGTTTGTGACAGGGTGTGGTAAGTGCAGTAGGGGGTGCAGTAATTTCTCTATACCTGTGCTGGACTGTTTTTCTCCTTGCCAGAAGAAGAGAAAGCTGACCACTGTCTCTCTGGAACTGATGGTAGAGACTGGGAACTAGGTGACCACTTGTTCATTACCAGAATGCTCCCTGAGAACTCCTGAGCTAATGTCCAAGCTACAACCACTATCTTCCAATGTCTAGCTGAAGGTGTCCAATATAGCATAGAGATACAAGCTTCCCTTTCCCCTCTACTGGACCATGCCTGATGTTAGCACAAGGTTGTGAAGACTTAAGGCTCAACTGGGATGGTTGTTCAAGAAGAACTCAATAGAGTTCTCTATTGGATTGCACTAGCTACTTATATAAATGTCCATTGGTCTGTGTGCCTATCTCCTGCAATCACATGACCCTTACTAATAATAATACATATCTTACATAATCTCTCCCACACTAATTACATCTTTTCTGTATTGTATTCTTGGATGTTTCCTATCAAGTTGATAAATACATGAGAAATAGTTTTCTTCTTGGGAGTTGTCTCATAACACCTGAGAGTTCAAGGCCATGTTTGCAAAGGAAGACTTCAACACCCTCCCAGAGCATTGGAAGTGGGACCATACTATAGAGCTGATTCTGGGCTCTGAACCTAAGTTATCAAAGGTATATCCCCTGTCTCTGGTTGAGCAGACTAAGCTGAACACATTCCTGGAGGGAAAGTTACACACTGGCCATATCCAACCTTTGAGATCCCCTATGGCAGTATCTGTCTTCTTTATCAAGAAGAAGGATAGCTCCCTCTATCTGGTCCAAGACTACTGGGCACTAAACTTGATGATAGTTAAGAACAAATACCCCTTGCCCCTTATCTCCAAGCTTATGTCTCAACTGCACAGAGTGTAGCGACTTAGCCTGAGATAACTTAATCACACTCCAAGTCCAAGTTGACAAGGAGAACTCAATAGAGTTCCCATTTGATTCTGTATACTACTTATACAACTACTACATGGTCTATGCACTACTTTCCCACACTTATCATGTAACATCATCATGTGATGTGACCCTGTGACATGCAACATTGTCATGTGATACTTTCCTGCACTCCTTCCTTGTGTAGTAAGTCTAAATAAAAAAAGAAAAGAAAAGAAAAGAAAAAGAAAATAAGATAATGACTTAGCTATTTTGCCAAGTCATGATACAGAGCAAAATACTTTACCAAGTTGGACATCTGCTGGGGCTTTAACAATATATGTATCAAGCCTGGAGATGAGTGGAAAGCTACTTTCTGGACTAATTATAGTCTCTTTGAACCCCTAGTGATGTTTTTTGGTATGACTAACAGCCCAGCCACCTTCTAGGCTATGATGAATGTCATCTTCTGTAACCTGATAACAGAGAGAATTGTGGTGGTATACCTGGACAATATACTGATCTTTACCCAGACCATAAAAGAGCATACCTGAGCTATATGGAGAGTTTTGGAGATACTTGCAGAACATAAGCTGTTCCTCCACCCAGAGAAGTGTGAGTTTGAGAAGACCTGGATCAAATACTTAGGTCTAGTGATATCCAAAAATGAAGTCTCTATGGACCCTATCAAGGTTACTAAAGTTCAGGTATCACAAATGGCCACTTACTGATTTGTGAGTTGATGATTTAATAATCAAAAGGTTCAAAAAAGCAAAGTTTAGACAGTAGCAAGAGATGTTGTTAAGTCTAAGGTTCATTCTTAGACATATAGTTCTTAAATATATGATTGTGGTGGTCTGTGCATCAGGGCAGTCTACCACATGATCACTGCCTATTGTTATACATATAGGAGTGCTATTGTTCTTGAAATAGAGATAACCTAACCATCTTAGGGCAGTCCTTTGTTTTATTCAAGGACAGATGATAATCTAT
>Ga0153992_100587_pt1 | contig 10366 bp, 4 predicted proteins | sample TSNC076MetaG_FD_104683 | JGI IMG/M metagenome (GOLD analysis project Ga0153992, IMG submission 104683) | Attine ant fungus gardens microbial communities from North Carolina, USA - TSNC076 MetaG | ecosystem: Host-associated > Fungi > Mycelium > Unclassified | place: USA: North Carolina, Lumber... | reverse complement strand
GCGAACAGCGTATCGGATGAGGAGATGGTCATGGCGAGCAGCCCTTCTGCCGGCGGCCGATTTCGGAGGAGTCTACGGGTTATATGCCATGTTTGGTATATTGCAATAGCTCCCATCACTTGCTGACTCCCATACCCCAGACACCCATTGGTGTTAACACCCTTCCCACGCTTGTCAACGATGCATTACTGCACATGGCCATCCTCGATCTCGCTTCGAGTGGCCGAAATCACGTGGTGTCAACTTGGTAGTCCACGCTAACAGGACAGGGGTTCGAACTTGTACATCCCCATCACCTGCCAAAGGCAGGAATCGTCATGAGTGACGTTGCAATATCTAATATGACTTGGTCCTTCGCGACTCAAATCAAGATGCATTATCGATAATTCACGAGGTTTAGAGGTTGCGATTACATTACGTTCCGATCATTATCTTTGACTCTGCTCCGTCAATGATAGTAGCGAGGCCGACGAACGCGATGTTTTGTATGTTCATCAGCACAGATATTAAAAGGCTACAGGTGAGCTATGCTTAGAACACCATACTGGATTGTTACTGGTCTTGCTTTGCTCTGCCTTTCGTTGCACCAACTCAAAGCTGTTCCGAGGTCACTAATCCAAACACAGAGTATCTGAACCTATCCCTTTCAGAGAAACAGTTGTTTCCCTGAACATCAGCATTCATTGTCCTCTGCTCATGGGGTTACCATCAAACTGTCAAACTTGATGCTCACGGACTATACTTCTGACTGGCAATAATGTCAAGACATATGCCTCAACAAAAGACAACACTTGACACGTGGTGAGCGCTGCGCTTAAGGTTCGCACGGCATTAGAATGAAATCTACCCCAGATGATCTTATTCAGCTTCTGCGCCCGTCTTGTCAAAGCAAATCCTTCCGCCTTTTAATCTATGTTCGTCGAACAGTATCATGGATCACTGGTGACCATGTTGATACATTGGACCGTAGTTTTCAGGAAGCTAGGCTATGCTTACTCCAGTACCCCAGATACCAGGAAAAAGAGTAGCCAATGTTGAAAAGACTCCTACGAATTGGTGAGTCTCTTCCCATAGCAGCAACTGATGGCTGGCGTGAAAGCCCTGCCTTCTCAAGCCGCCACGGTAGATTAGACTTGATGGGCAACCATACGTTGTTGGTTCTAGAATGTTTTCCCGAAACACAGAATGAAGAATGTATGACATCAAATCATTCACTAGGTGGCGAAAGAAGATGCATCGTTAATGACTCAAAAAGTTTTTTCTCCACTGATCTGGCCTTCGTCTCGGGGTTCCCCGAAGCTTGACAACAGTGATAAATTGAACACAAGTTGTGACAAGAGATGTCCACCCGATCACAGATAAAAATGGCTCGGCACAAAATATTTGTAGGCTGTGGATTTGCTTTGATGGACACCAGATACCAGGACCAACGGCGGAGTCAAATGGACATGCTCTAGGTAGAAATACAGATGGGGACTGTTGATCTAAGTAAGTACTGCAACTTCAGAACTTTTGACAATCCAAAGCGTTTATACAGCTTTAATCAAGACAAGGAAGTTTTGTTGGTCATTTTGCCAGAACCTCTCCCTTTCTGACTGCTGCCTCATCTTGAGAGCGATCTGAAATGTCTAATTCGCTTGCTAGTGCTAGATGTATGACAGAAAGTCACCAGACATGAAAAACAAACCTCAGATATGCAATAGGACTCACTTATAGTTCCAACCGCTTTCGGCTGTGTATCTCCAAAAGAATGAAAAAGCAAGCTACCACTGGGCTGTACCGCTGGATTCCCGGGTGTCGAGACAGGCTCGGGTAGCTCAAGCAGGTTTTCATCGGCATCCAGGGGAGGGAGAGGAATTATAAAACGGTTGTTAAATGGGGGAGGTTTCATGCTGTGCGGCAGCTGTTGTCTATGAAATTGAGAACGGGTATGAGTCAACGAAAATTCAGTCCAGCTTGGTCAGACCAATACTGTTGGGGGTTGAAAGTGTCTAAACCACTAGGCTCAATATATAGGCATACCAGAATGCACTCGCTATGCCTGCGGATTAACTTGACACACTCGTTGAACCGAAAAAACTGGATCATAAATCTATGAGCTTTATGTCAAGCATGCTGATGGCCACACCAAAAGCTATTTGTGGACCGACCCCTGCAGTCGGAATGCAGGTTGAGAAAGATGTTGAGAAAGATATCGCAAAATACGAGGAACTATGTATATCTTCCTGTCAATTGTGACACCATGGTCGACCGGAATCAATGTCAGTAGTCCTATTGATCTAGGTCCTGTCTGTCTGTTTGCCTTCATACTATCAGCAATCAATGTAGCACATCGTGGGCTGAGACTTTAGGGTTCATGACGTCTTTTGTCGACCTGACAACAAGTAGCGCTTCAAATCGTTCTTTATTTTCGACGTGCCTTGAATGTCGCTTTGGCTGCTTGCCTGTCTGCTGACATACCTTCTCATGAGATAACCATGATTCAATCTATTTTAGGACCAATTAGAAGAGTTGGTTAGGCATAGTATTTCTTGTCCTTTGAGAAACAATGGTAGAGGATTTCGAGGATCCGACCTACCTTTCCAATGTAATATTTCTGAAAAACTCCAAAGGTTTCCAAGTCCCAGAAAACCTTTCCTTTCAAGTTATCGTTCTCATGGATCCAAGATCGCGTGTGAAGATCTATCTGCCTTGCAGACCTCTGTATCCTGATCGGTAATAAGGGGAGAGTTGGCTCGAATCGCGAACCGGTTCGTGCAAGTGTTAGATGATGTTTATGTGTTCTATGAGGTTCAAGGGAATATTTAATCTCATGGGAATCCTTATTTTTGCACGAGAGCCACAAGGAATGTTCAAAAGAGCCGATTAGCCCTGAAAACAGTTATATGAGTTCTAGCTGCTTAGAAAAAAGGGCTTCCGGAAAGATGATGACTTGGTGAGATCTTAGTATGACCGGTGCAAAATGAAGATTCTATCGATGAGGGAAGTCGTCTCAGGTGGGCACGGTGGAGGTAATAGGGTACATTATAGATAGCCTAATATCAAAAATGTAGTGACCCGAATATGGCCAACAAGCCAGAAGCTAGAAGTGCACAGATGTTTCTACACTGGCTGAGTCTCTTCATCCTGTGCATTTGGTGCACAGCCTGATATCATTGAAAAAAAATTAGTTTCTCTTCTTGTACCAGCTACACCGTCGATACCAATCTTTGGAGCACTGCATCTTGAATTTCATAGCTTGTCGGAGCCCGAGTCAGTTCTTCGTTGTGAGCATTGTTCCGTTGTTGGATAGAAGAGGCAATCTGCCCAGTTCAAAAGAAGGCACCATTTCAAATTTTCTACAAATTTTCCGGGTGATGAGAAGTCGATGATGAAATAGGTCCTCTAGTTTTTGGAATAGAACGCCTCCTTCATTTCCGCCGTGATGGTACTATCGGTAGCGGTCGACTGAAGCATGCTTTTGATGCCTTATCTCCAGGTCAATCTTGATTTGGCCAATGTCTTGTTTCAAAACAGCGCCCATGATCGCCATGTGTTAAGATGTTAGTTTGGTTCTCGCTAGAAATTACACTCTCAACTTCACTGATCCGAATTCAAACGTTTCTTATGTCCCGCAGTTTCTAAGTTTATAGCCACCCCGAACATGTGCTTCCCCTTGAGCTTGGAAATTTTCGGTGAGAATCAAGGATGGTCATGAATTGGTGAAAGTATGCCACTGTAAATAGATCTCGATCAGAAGAATGGAAGCTTTCGAGGTGCTGAAACAGTAATGATGGAGTAAACAGCAAGATAGGAATTGCAATACAGGAGACTGAACAACGAATGTGGCGCTCAGTATCCACCATTAGGACAGCACCGGTAGGTGGCGGAACCGACTTCCTTTGCGATATGTCTGATCCTTTACACGATGTACTCAATGGAAGTATTGCCGATTGTCTGGTTTGCTTTTCTTGACGTCAACAGCAAGAAATGAGGGAGTCCACAGTGAGAAATAGCTTCAAAACACAAGCAAATAATCAGTGCGATGAGGTCGTTTGGTTTCGATTGCCACTGTGTTTTGATACCTTATCCAAGGGAGTCGGGCGGGCTGGTCAGTCTGGAAATCAAATTTCTCAGCAACTGTCATGTTAATTGCCCTCAAGATAGGAATACAATATGTCAGCCTCTCTTCACCTACGGTCCGGGAAATCCAATGAGAGCCCAGGCTACTTTGGATCTCGAATAAAAGCCCAAGCGACGCTCGTCCTGTATACAATCCGCCTATTCAACGTGCCTCTCGTCAGAATACGAGAACCAGATTAGCACTTTCAATATCCGCATCTTGTACTAACAAGTATGCAATCTATACCATGTGGAAATGAATCTGTCAAGATAACTTTTCCGACTCTCTTGCATGGGGCCCATTTATCGGATGACCAGATAAAGGTCATTGAAAATGCCATTGCACAAATGGTATGTCTCGTTCTATCTATACCACTTCTTCTCAGCCCACGCTGTATGGTACAGGAACACTGGAACTCCTTGGTATCTTCTCCAATTGTCTCGAGGATATGTCCCGCTGTTCAGGTTGAACAATGTCTAGCCATCGACAATAAGGTATACCACTATCCTCGTTCCTCATCTTATGTCGTTCTGATCTAGTCCTCATATCAAGGGATACAGAATCTCCAATGCTGGCACCGGTAGCTTGGATGTCCTTGAGGATCAGCAGCTCATTCCCGAGATGCTGCCAGACTTTGAGGTGTGATTTGACCTATCATTTATCGCTGATATTCTGAGCTTTATGCCATAGAGCTCAAACTTCGAGCACGTCGGCATACGTGGAACAGGCTCTTGCTGTCGCATTCAGCCTTGGTTCTCTGTCTACGTGGACCCTTCTGTCAAGATCAGATCATCGTATAACATTTCCAGCGATCAGCTCCGTTGTCCACTCCTCCCAACGAAAGTTCCCTTTCTTCATTTGAAACAGTCCCTCAAAATGAAGCAACCTGCTACCCTCATGAAAGAAAATCTAACTCGGCAACCTCCCTTCAAAGTTCGCCGCAAACCAGTTCCCCGACTCTCTGACCTTCCCTCATCCCCTACACCTACTCCAAGGAAAAACGCATTCGGGAAAGATATTTTCACCAGTTTTCCAGCTTTGGATAGTGGTAGTATTGGCCATCATTACCAGCTTGACCCCCAAACCCTGGATTCATCCGGAGAACTTCGCATCCACAATCTCATTGTCAAAAAATTACTAGGTATTGGAGGACAAGGAAGAGTTTATCTTGCTCAGGGACCCTCCCAAGGGACCAAGGGAACTGGACCAAGGGATCAAATGGTCTTTGCTGTCAAAGTCATGTTCAAGAGTCGTCATGTGCATTATGATGATATTCTGAGGGAGCAAAAGCTGATGAGGCGTTTGCGTGGAAATCGGTTCTTACTTCAGTTGGAGGCAAGTTTCCATGATAAGAAAAATTTCTATCTCATCACGGTAAGCAAGTTTCTTATTCGACTTTGCCATGTTTTGGCTTGATCAACATGACAGGAGTATCATTCCGGAGGCGATTTGGAAGATTTGTTGAGAGTGCAGGGATATTTCTCCATCTCAGCCGCTCGAATTTACACAGCTGAACTCGTAGGTGTTTTTTTTTGTCGGCGTCATTCGGAACTGATAAATCCTCCAGTGTGCTGCTGTGTTTTTTCTTCACGAACACCGCATCCTGCATCGCGATATCAAACCAAGCAATATTCTTCTCAAGTCGGATGGTCACATCTGTCTCAGTGACTTTGGCCTCGCCGTCGATTTCTCTGATAATACAATCAATGAAGAAAGTGCTATGGTGCATGTTGAGCCTGTCATTCAGGGATGCGCCGGAACAACCATATACATGGCACCCGAGGCCTTGAGAGGCGAGTATTATGGTTTTAAGGCTGACTGGTGGTCTGTTGGCACTACCTGTTATAATCTGTTTGAGGGCATTGTACGTCGTTCTTCGTTGATCTGACTGCCTCAGTTGATGGAGATCAGCACCCTTGGCCTTGCTCGGAGTATAGATGGCTGGCCGAGTTTGCTGGAGCTGAACCTGTTAAATTCGGATTGACCTCTGATAACCATGTGAGACTATTTGTTCGCTCGGTGAGTGGCACTTCATTATAATCATGAACGTGACTGGATTGATTTTCGTCCTCCAGCTCTTACTCAGAGATCCAAAGCAAAGGCTGGGTGACCGTGAACTGTTTGCTCATTCGTTTTTCAATGGCCTGTAAGTCAGACCTAATAAATGATCCATAATGCTGATAGACTTGATATAGAAGAATTCAAGACATTTATAACGGGAGACTCGTCCGTGAGTTGCACGTCCAAATCATCGTCTTTCCCAGTTCATTGAGCTTCTCTAAAGCGCCTTATTTGCCTAGACCCTTTGACGCGACGGACATCCGCAGCACACTCACACAGAACGACGTCATAGAGATCGGCGAGCACTATGATCGAGGCGCAGTGCCGAATGCCGACTACATATTCTATGGTTCCAACCTGTCCGAATTTGTGCCTTCTTTTGATGGGATCGATGCCAACAATGAATTGAAGAACCCATCTTTGTACGATTCTATGCAAAATTCTGCCGGTATCAATGAAAGAAGTATAACGTTTGATAGTACTGGAAGAGTGTTTGTCTCCCGCTCCAGGGATCCTGAATTAATGTCAGAGTCGATGGAAGGTTTCGAATCGAATGTTGTGGGCGATATGTCAAGTGCTGTTGTGGAGACCCGGACTTGCGAGGTTGTTAGGAAAGATCTGAAGTTCCGCTGGAGCATATTGAGTAATGAGAGTGGTGTTGCCAGTAGTGCTGTGAAGAGTCGAGTGACGAGTTTTGTTGCTTTTACGGAATTCAAAGCACTTGATGAAGCCGAAATCAAGGTCGAGAGTGACAGGGAAGGAAAGGAAAAAGGACAAGAACAAAACCTCGATTCGAAATCAAAACCAGACACTTTATCTGTCGTAGAGATCATCGAAGAAACCGAAACTGGTCATGGTCCGCTAGATACCAAGCAAGACATACTGCAAGCAGAACAACACATTCAATCCAGACTACAGTCAAACTATCAGCTTGAATTCACAACACCTCTCATATCACCAACCACAGCTTTCTCCTCTCCTCCATGTCAAAAGGTCATTCACTGTAAAGGAAAGCTCAGGATGATTGGTCTGAGCGGTTCCATCACGAAATTTCATGTCTTGACAAACGTTGCTTTACTGTCACCACTCAAGAGTGGTCACAATAATCAAGGTAGTTCGTCATGTGAAACAGCTGCTCCCTCGTCTCTTGGATTCTGGCATGGTGGTGAGCCAGACGACAATCAAACAAGTGCGACGACGCTTGATTCCAGTATCGCTCCCCTGCTTGAGGTTAGCTTATGTGATGGCTCACCTGCAAAATCTGAGACTGTTTTCTCTGTCGACGACACATACAGTGGCGGGCGACAAGATGACTTCTCGGATACCTCCTCAACCTTGGGTGAACTGGACATCAATAGGCCTCTTCCGTTTCTCTCTGCACTCAGAGACAAGGAGATCCATGGCAAAGACAACGAAACCAGACCTGTCGACAAGATCGTCTCAATTGCCGACGATATCATTCTCATGACTATCAGAGAAACTGAGGTTGATGACCCTTTGGCCACTGTGCATGAGAGCTTGTGCGCTTCTGTCGGAATTGTGGACAATGCCTTCGCTCTTATAAGAAAGGTCACTCAGCTTCTCAGTAATTGTGTCAAGATTATCTTCTGCCCGACATGTCTAAGGCCTAAACGTTGTTCATTGGTCTAACCAGGATATCATGAATCGTCTTCACGTTTCAGATTGAGGTAATTTAACCCCAGGATCATCCCTATCACGGACATCAATCCCTCGTTGGTGGGCGCTAGTTTCTCTTCAGCGATCTGGCCGAACTTGGCGGTCTGCATGCTATTCTGTCGAATATCTTCATCGCAGTCGTGGTCATATGCATTTGCGATTCAAGATATGAGCACTGAGGAGGATGGTGAACACCCTGGCAACACATGAGGTTCCTGTATCCTTGTTGCAACGTCTTGACAGCCCTCTTTCCAATAGCCCCGGCTGATCTTGCATCGGGGTGTTCCATCCGAGGCGATCACTGGTCGTTGACTGCGATAATGACACTATCTGTCGATCTCCTGGTCTTCATCTTCCTCGCCCTTAAAGATTATGATTGATCGTTTTATGTCCTTCTCTTTGTCGCTTGTTCTGAATGTATGCTCTCTAGATCGTATTTCACCCTAGGAATATCGCTCCGAGCCGGTGTTTAGTTCCAATAAAGAGTAGAACACTTAATTGAAAGGTATCATCAACCAATTATTTTCATGGTCTCTGGCCTCCTGAGTTTGATATCCATATACACCGATTGTTTTTTTGTTATACTTGCCTGATCTTGATTTGTCCTTAGCCTATTGGTGCTAGGAACAGTGCCTGTCAAAACTCTATATTGCCGCTGAACCTTGACATGGCATGGCGCGGCGCGCTCGGAACAGGGGACAGCAGATACGCAATTGTACACTGTCCTGGGGTGTAGAACCTGCTATTGGTCTCGCCATTTTCTGAGCCCATGAAAGGATTAGGTGATGAGGTGATTATACCAGGAGAATTGAGTGTTTCGCAGTTTTTGTTGCCGAAATCCAAGTATACGTTATCCTGTCCATTACAAATATGATGTCAGGACAAGTTTTTAAACTTCATTCTGGGCGTCTCACAACTAGTCTTCATTTGAAGCACTATTCTATACTGAGCTACAGAAAAAGGGGTTTGTTTATCCAGGCAATATACTATTTTGTACTTTTAGTTTTTTTTTCGCTGGTGACGCAATATTCAAGTATTGAATTGTAGATAAATATAAATTCTGTATTGTGAAAGCTCTAATTATTCAGGAAACTGAAACAAGTACTATGAGACATGATAAAGAGAGACCAGACAAGTGACCGATATCGGTGTTATAACCAGTGTCAGCGATGTGCCATATCCAAATCAGACAACAGTGTTCAACAGGACCAGGATCAACCCTTAGTTATGGTGCATCCCACCTACTTGAGTTAAGGACCATGATCTAGATCTACTTTAATCATGTCGGATGAAGATATGCTTTACAAGTGCCTCCACTCACATTTCTCGTGTGATGATCTTTGACCAGAGGTCCTTGGCATTCTTGGGCTTACGTCACTCCGAGCAGCATAATTCTTAACTTCTTCGGTCACGAGTCCTCAGCCCTCCGATCGGCGAGAGGATGCCCATAGTTTGCTGTAGAGCGGCAGAGATCGCCAATGAACCCGGCCTTACTTGTCCGCCGTAAAGCTCCGGGCAAATGCTGATTCTTTTCCTCTTTGAGATCTGGTAGGGTTGGGGGGGCTGTTGAACATCTGTCCTTTCCTTGGCTTTCTGGATCTCGTCAGTGCTCGAGGCCAGACGTAACTCGAACTCGAACCAACAAGACGATGTGGGATTTGAATTGTCATGATTCCAGCCAAACAAGACGGTCTCCTGCGTAAGTCGCTTTCCTCTCTCGGGAAGATATTCTAGTAGACTCTTGATCAACAGGTTTTCTTCACCGTAAGTAGATCAACATAAAATGTCGGCCAAGTATGACCTTGTTTCCAACAGGCAGCATGCACCCGTGGTGTTCGTTCCTGCTGGTGATACATCTTACGCTCTTGTGCAAATGCCAGCTCCACCTATGATATTGTCAGTGTGTCTTGCAGCGCGATGAAGTATCTCTCACCATAGAAGATCGTAAATCAGCCAGATGCCTCTCCCTCAGTAAATGCCTTCGGTTGATTCGCAATAACATCATTAACTTTCAATAGATATCATTCTCACCGACAGCCACCTCTCTCAGAAGTCATACCGCGTAGCCAATATCCAGGGATTACCCCTCAGATTAGCATTGTCGAGAGATATCACCAACAGGATTGTAGCAGTCAACATCGAGGCCACTCTCGTTTGCCTTCGTTGGAACCCACTGTGACTCCACGACCTCATTCTCACACTAACACCTTGTATCACACGGTTGAACATCGGACAAGAGACTTCCCAAGGTCTTCTCATCTGAGTGATGCCGCTCCTGGTCTCACACAAACCTTCACGCCAGGCTCCTCGACAGCGCTTACACCTGTCTCTTACGGATCCTTGCACTCTAGTTGTACAGGTCGCAAGAAAGCACTTTGCGTAAATCAAAATTGGCCTATTTTGGAATTTCTTACGATGTGTAATCTAGATCGGCATTAATTATCGAGGACAAAGTAATGAACTTCGGGGTTGCGTCAATGATGCTCGCAATGTCCGTAAATGGCTCATAAGTACGTTGGCAACTTT
>Ga0153992_100585_pt1 | contig 10375 bp, 8 predicted proteins | sample TSNC076MetaG_FD_104683 | JGI IMG/M metagenome (GOLD analysis project Ga0153992, IMG submission 104683) | Attine ant fungus gardens microbial communities from North Carolina, USA - TSNC076 MetaG | ecosystem: Host-associated > Fungi > Mycelium > Unclassified | place: USA: North Carolina, Lumber... | reverse complement strand
TAGAACAAAGGACTGCCCTAAGATGGTTAGGTTATCTCTATTTCAAGAACAATAGCACTCCTATATGTAGAACAATAGGTAGTGATCATGTGGTAGGCTGTTCTAGTACATAGACCACCACAATTATGTATTTAAGGACTGTATGTCTGAGAATAAACCTTAGACTTAACAACATCTTTTGCTACTGTCTAAACTTTGCTTTTTTGAGCCTTTTGATTATCAAATCATCAATTCACAAATCAGTAAGTGGCCATTTGTGATAGTCTGGATAGTCAACATCAAAGATGTATTGTGGAAAAATATATCAGAGACATATCTTCCAAGTTAAAGCCCTTCTCAGAATCAAAGTTGCTTCATATGTTCTACCCAATAGACTCATTGCTTCCAACCAGAACAACAACTTCTTATATATTACAAATTTTACTGTTTTCATTAACACCTCATTAGGTAGAGTATTGACAATATGATCAGCCCAATATTGACACAAGTATGAAACAAGAGAATGAATAGTGGATTTGCCAGTAACCTGAATATCCATATTCTTTATGATAGAAGATTCCAAGCTACACATGTTGAAGTGGAGCTGGAATAATACTAGGGTTCTCAAACGTAATACAATAAGCTGATATTGTTGAAGGTCCCAATCCTGAATAGCCAAAAGTTCAGGATGTTCTATTTGAAAGGACAGAGATAAAAGAAAGTCTTTAAACTTCAAAAGACCAATAGTGAAAGCAAAAGATAGGACCAGAATCAATGATTGACATAAGACATTTTCTAATGAACCCTAAGTTGTCCACATCTGAACCCAGAATTTTAACTTTGGGAAGTATAATAAGTGCATTGTCATCAAGCAGTTGCTTAGCAAGAATCATTGCACCAATAACAGAGATGACTATCTTTATCTCTTCCTCTTCAAGACCATGTCTGAATAATGCTTTTAAAATTGTTGAGTACAGAGAATACAAGCTTTTCAACCCCTTTCTATCACCCTTTTCAAGCATGACAAACCATCTGTCAGGATTCAGTTTGAGAAAATTGGCAACAGTTGTTGCCCAAATAAATATCCTAGTAGAACAAAAAATGAGGTAATCAAGTGCCCTTTCAATCAATATACTTTTTATTCCTATGCTCTTGAGAGGTGACTTGAGGAGTGTATGAATGTCTTCAAAAACACTATCTCCTGGCTTGATATTAATACCAGAAGAAATTCTATGGATGCTAATGGAGTTGGAGAATATAATACAGTTCTCTAGTCAGCTTGTAATGACCACCTTGAACTTGTTCAAGTGATTGGCCTAAATTGAGCACTTGAGTATATACAAGAGACTCTGGAGATCTTCCCTCCCAGATTTGTTATGCTGTAGGCCATTACATTCATCCAATGCATCTATCACAATTACCAGAAGTTTCTTGTGCAGAATGTTATTGCTAAGTATAGATAGTAGTTCCTTGATGAGCAATCTGAACAGCCAATCAATGTCAGATAAGCTGTGCCCCTGAATGCCTTGAGTTAAGTATGGTCAAAGAGAGAAGTAAAAGCAGGCAAGATCACAGGCAACAGCATGCCAAAGTGCATTCATAGTGATTGTCATAGATTGTATACAGTCATACCTGAATAATATTACATGTCGCTTCTGATCCTCTGGTCAACTGGCAATGCTAGCTACCAGAGCCAATTTTCCAATACCAGAGAATCCCCTTATTTAGATTATATTGGAACTATTGACATTCTTGATCTTGTCTTCAATCTTCTGTAAGATGGTGATATAGGTACCTACTATACATACTATGTGCAGAGAAAGCTTATTTTCTCCAAGAGCACTCACTAAATCATCTAGTTCCTTCTTGTTCACAACTATCTCCACTTTTTTTATCATGATAGCTGATACAAACCACCAATTAGTCATGTTGGACAATGAATATCAGACACAAAGACTGAACCTTGTTTTTCTAGGATTTCTATAAGATATTGATCAAACTTGTCCTTAAAGGCATCAATTTTGTCCTTTAACTTAGTCGCTTTCTCCTTTTGAGAATTCACAAAGATGTACTTGACTGTAGCCAGCTAATCAGTCATAAATACATTTCAATAGATTGATATATACATATTTAGCTTTTTAGCCATCTCTAAATAAAGTCAATTACTTTTTTTATAATGTTAGAAAACTCTCTTATAGTATTGCATAGGTCATGTGAGGTTGGAACTTTATCTAGCCTGTTGAGCTAGCCAGTGAGCACTTAGATGCTATTTGTAAGGCTTTTTATTACCTCACAAGTTTCTTTTTGAGTCTTCAAATGCTGTAAAAATACTTAGTAATATTATTGATATTGAAAACAGAAAAGGAGCCAACTTTGTATATAATCTCGATACAAGAAAACACAACATGTATGACAGAAGTCAAGTGCTTCAAGTTAGACAACATACAGGAATAATAGTCAATAATTAATCACCTTGCTGATGATAATCCCTAAATTAACAAACATCCTAGTAACATTACTTGCAGAAGTAGAATGACATAGAATAGAATGTAACTTGTTCAGTTTTACTACTGCTCCTCTGACATATGGGTCCATGGTATTCAGATTAATGTTACAACTCTACTATTGTCTTTTAAGAGGAAATTAACATAGCAACAATAATAATAGCATACCTCAATGATTAGCTACAGTTATAATCCTTAAATTGGGTTATCAAATTTCACCTCAAAGTTTACTGAGGTTATATGGGTAAATTGGAAGTGATCAAAATAGATATCTACCTACTATTTGTTCCTGTTCTAAATTCTAGAAGACAAGTGTTTCTATAAGTCATTGAACTTGATATTAGCTTTAGGCATAGATCCCTTCTCTGAACCATGCTTGCAAGTACTATTTTCTGTTGTTGGGAATATTTTTTGTATATTTTGATATTTAGTTCACTTCCTTCTATGAGCATGCTACACTATATGAATATGTACAACTGCCCAAGCACAATAATCTCAACATACCACCCGCTTTTGGTGAGTGTCAAATGCTATTCATCTCTAATGTCTTTGTTCAATTTTTTTTCAAGGCAAACATTGGTATTGTTAGAGCATTTGACAATCAGTAAGTGCAGGAATACATTGATATTTCCAATGAGTTCTGAGTGTCAATTCAGTCTCTGATCTACTCAGCTAGTAACAAAATAGCACTCACTGACAACTTGAATGGCTTGTACTGAAGAGAGTTCAACTTGATCTACCATTACTTTAACTATTGGAGTAAGTGAGTGAGAAGGGAGTGTGGGATATTATCACAATATTATCACACTGAAAACAAAGCTGTAAAACAGGCAATGATCAAAGTAGCTATTATTGTCCCAAGAATTGAACCAGGTAGAAACTTACTTCAGATAACAAAAAGTGGAAGCACTGGCATAGAAATTCAATTAAATTGAGTAGTTGTTAGTGATCTCAATCTAGATTATACTGTTCAATTATCATGGCAGATAAATCTTCAAAAACAAGATTTGCCTTGCAAAATGACAATAGACTATATTTCTCTGAAATAAAACAGAATTAAGCATCTGCATTCGTTTGTTCATTAATCTCAGCCAAGCCTTGTACTGATAAATCACAATTTATCCTCATTCAAAAGTTCAAGAAGAGCAATCCCTAGCAATTTATATATGTCTGTAATTGACTATATAAAGCTTAGATATGTTTTCAGGATTTGAGATGAATACAAAGTCCACAGTTATATTTTTGTGAATGTGATTGCATGATCCCATAGACTGTTCAAATATCAGGCATGATTGACAACTGAAGAGTGAAGGCTATATCTTTGCTTGTACAATCATAGCAATCTAATCATACAGTTACTCTATTTATCTACTAGCAGTTCTATCCACACCCTACTCTCTTGACCACATGCCCCCTGTAGGCATGCACCTGAAATTGGGTCCTACTTAGGCCTTCTGCATCTTGGTACTAGCTTGCTAAAGAATGCTAAATCCAAAAGAATCTGATCATCTGGCTGTAGAGTATCCATAAATTCAACTCTATTTCCACAGCCATGCAGAACCATCAGGAAAAACCCAAAATACTGATTCCAACTTTTTTTCATTCTATTAATACCAATAAGTTGAAAATTAGTTCTAATCAGATCTTAATCAGATTAACAAGTTCAATAAGTTCAATAAGTATACCCCCTATCTTATTGTTTATTTATTTTTATTAATTTATTGAAATAAGTATCTATAAGTGCATAATAAGTAATAGATAAGTGATAAATAAGTCATCAATAAGTCATTAATAAGTAAATGGTAATTCATTAATCAATGATAGATAAGTAATGGTAGGTTAATGGATAAGAAATGATTGGTTTAATCAGATAGGCCTGCTTTTTTAGATAATTGTCATTTAGGAAACAAAAAATACAATAGTAACTATATACTCTAAAGATAAACACTTTATCCAGCCCTCTTTGTTGAGATAACCTTAAAATATATTAGGTGCATTTGCTACTCTACCCTAATACAAGTGAGGTTAGCTGACCTTTTTGCATGTCAATAACATGCAACAGTATCTGATTGACTTGTAGGTATGGAATCCCAAAATACTATATAATCTTCTGGTTATCTCAGGAATTGGACCAGGAGCTGAGACTTACTGTCCAATAAGTAGGATTAATCTCTCTTGTTAGTATATATACAGAGCATTGTAGATCCTCTTCTTTGCAAGTTGTCATAACTTGGCAAAATGGCTAAGTTATTATTTTATTTTACTTTCTTTTTCTTTTCTTTTCTTTTCATATTTGGACTTACTATACAAGGAAGAAGTGTGGGAAAGTGTCACATGACAATGTTGCATCTCACAGCCATATATTAGGATATCACAAGGTTATGTCACATGAATGATGTTATATGATAAGTGTGGGAAAGTAGTGCACAGACCATATAGTAGTTGTATAGGTAGTGTATAGAATTAAATAGGAACTCTATTGAGTTCTCCTTGTCAACTCAGACTTGGAGTGTGATTAAGTCATCTTAGGCTAAGTTACTACACAAGTTGTGAAATCAATCCAATGATCAGCATCTAACACAAAACAAAGTTTACATCTTTTTCTTCACTATCTTAAGTGTTTAGTGGGAGGAAAATTATCAAAAGACTTGCCTATAGCAATGATATAACAACCCATATACTTGGTATATTAAATTGCTGGAAACTGTGAGGGATACAGCTGGTGATAAGGGATAACAGTCTACCAAGATGACTGAGACCTCCTCCAGTACCTGGGAGTATAACCCAATCACCAGGGTTTGTCTTACTGTATTTCAATGCATGGTAGACAGTCAATTTCTATTGAGAATTCATTCTGATATTTCTGTCAAATAGCCCAATCAGCTCAAACCTGGCAAATGTCTTGTCAAGATGCACTGTACTGGTATTTGTTGTACCAACTTATATGCTATAATGGGAGATTGGCCTGTTTCAACTAAAACTCCTCTAACTGGTAGACATGAGGGTGTTGGAGATATTGTCACTATTAGTGAAAATATAGTCAGTAGTCCTGTCAAGTTGGTATCACAGTTGTACTATAGACCAGTAGTCACATACTGTATGGTTTACCACTATACCAAAAGGGCAACATTAGCAAGGCTACTTGCTAATAAGGGTCTAGCTATTTATGTAGTTCTTTTAAACAGGTATTTTGTTATACCTCTATGTCACTATTTAGTAGTCACTTTTTTGTGACAGTTGGATAACAGAATAGGCATCAAGTGGATTGTATACTCATGTATTTTATCAGACTACAACTCTTTATATGTTATTCATTGTTTGCTGGTTTTAGGTGTCTCTAGTATAAATAGTGCCAAAACTCTCACAAGCAAAATCAGCATCTAGATTTCCTCTACTCTATCTCCTTGCTAATCCAACTGGCTCTCAGACTACAAAAAAGTCATAATAAGTGGTTATACTATTGATGGAACTTTCCAACAATTTGCTATAAGGTAATATTTGTTTATCAATGTTTTTGAACTGATCATGTCATATAGATCACAGTCTGCATTCATCTCAGTTTTTCCCTCAATCATATCTCATACATATGTAGCTATCTCAATACCACTAGTGTAATGGTAATATCTCTTTTGTGTTCTAGGAGCTGAAAGAAAAATTAATAGAGTCAAAATTAACCTCAATGATGACCCATGATCACAATTCTAGAATACTGGTTCACCAACAATGTTTGCTATAATATTTCAAGCTTTGGCAACAGACTTCCCATCAGTAGTAGCAAGATAAGCTTTGAGCACAGTAGGCTTGTCTTAAATACTATTCTTATTTTCAATTGCTTTCTGGATGGCTTTGTACAGTTAATATATTTCAGAATCTTGTTTATTCTCAAGAGGCAACATAGACTAACCTTGATTAAAAGTGTACATTGGATGATCCTATATCCAATTCTACTCAAGTCTATCAACTTCAGTACCAGTTGCACCTCTCGCCTTGGCATCAGCCAATATCTGTGCCAAGGAAATGCAGCCCTTTTGAGTTGTACCTAGTATAAACTCATAGTCCACAACATCAACATTGGAGGATAGAAGTTTGCTGGATTCTGAATCTATATGAGCAATCAGAAGCATGGTGAACTTGAGTAAATCAAGCTAGAAGCATGAGGCAACTAAGTATAAAACATACATTGAAGTTGGAACAAGGACCTTCTCTCTAAGATAACTGTACTTGAAAGATATTCTTATTAATTAATTTAAAATAAATCTCATCTTATTTACTATCACAAATGGCTACTTACTAATTTGTGATTGGTTGATTTGATAATCAAAGTGCTCAAAAAAGCAAAGTTAGACAAGCAGCAAAAGATGTTGTTAAGTCTGAGGTTTATCCTTAGACATACAGTTCTTAAATACATAACTATAGTAGTCTGTACACTAGGACAGCCTACCATATGATCACTACCTATTGTTCTACATATAGAAGTGCTATTGTTCTTGAAATAGAGATAACCTAACTGTCTTAGGGCAGTCCTTTGTTCTATTCAAGGACAGATAATAATCTATAGGTAAAGATCAGTATTATATACAAACATTAAGGACCTTGTATCTCCATGGGATCTTATTGCCTCATGATCTATTTATAAAAAAAGAAGTACATTGAAGAGAGCTTTACAATGGTCATTGAAGCAAACAATTATATTAAGCAGTTCCCAAAATATTAGCAATTTAGTGTCTAGTGACTTGGTAATCATCAACTGATCTACTAATAACTCAGTGGATACTGATTGCCTTGAGATGCTTTTGGTACCATTTATAAGGTCTTTTTAAGGGCTTTTGGTGGTCATTTAGATTGTTGAAATCAGTCAAGTATTCCTAGAGTTATGGTCCAAATGAAGCTTGTGACACTCACCTTCTTGCTACTATATAACTGGTTCTCCAAGTGAATACCAGCTATGCTCTCAGGTCTCTTCTGTCAACAGCATTACCTCTATTTCTGATAGGCTTGAGAGTGCAGCAACAGTTTGGGATGATAGAATATCAAGCATACTCTATGAATGAGCTACTTAGACAAGTGATATTTTGTCTATGCTACATTCTTGACTATTGTCACTTGAACCTGTCAAGCCCAGTATCATTGCTATTCCTTTCTCCTCCTTCCCTTCCATGCACTATTACCATAGACTTACCTTTGCTCACTGGGTAGAACATTAAGTCATACTCACAGTCAGAGTAGACATCGGTTACTCCTCTAGCTCCTCTATCACAGTATCAACAATGTAAGACAGATATAGCTTTTGTAGGATGAGAGGGGTGAGTGAGATAAGTCATATAAGACATGGTCTGTATCACCTATGTTCTAGGTCAAAAGGCAATATAGAAAAAAGATAAAGAGGCTACAAATATACACCAGCTCTGGGTACTCTGTATGAATACATTCTAATAATCCTGAAGAAAAAGCTACAGAGACATTTCTTATTTATGACAGAAAATAACTAACTTACATGTTTGGATAGTGTTGTTTGAGCATGATAGCACAGAATAGGGCAAGTGGTTATAGTATTTCTATTTTCTTCCATATCAAATCAGACTTCTAGAGCAATAGTAAAAGTAAAAACCATTGTGTTCTTATCTCTAATTCTTGATCTATTCACTTTTATAATTCCTTTACCTTTGTTTCTATACCTGATTGAATGGTATACTGTAGTATAACTCATATTTTGGTTGATATATCAACAATGATCTGAGGAGAATGAGCTTTGCCTACAAAATCAGAGAGAGAGATATTAAATTACAAAGTGTATTTTTGTTTGTGGTTAGAAAAGTAGGACAAAGATTAATAAAGTCTAGTACCTAGGTAATAGTAGAACAAGTAATGAACTCTGTGCTGGGGAATTTTGTATTTTAGATTAAGAAAAGTAGTAGCAGTATATGAAGAATATTGACTTACTATTGTCAATGTGTTTTTATTCTCATTCTTATAGATCATCTGAAGACACTGAGCAACAGTCAGTCAGCTGAAAAGTGAATCAGTGAGTATTTCAACCACTATTTGGCTTTGCTTGCACAGGTCCCATAACATTAACATTTTCTTAAATCTGTAATATCATGATGGTACTCAATTGTAGTCTGGAGATTGACCCAATTTTGAATATGTTAGATATTAGAGCATAGAAATTCAGTAATAAAATTATTGATTTTGGTAGAATTAATGTAAGCACTCTTATTTATCACTGATCCTGAATTATTTTATTTTGGAATACAATTGATGATTATTTAGAAGATAGAAGAACAATGAGCTTATAATTATTCTATTCACTATAATCTCCAAAATCAACTATAGCAAGTGTATTTTCTATGGGAGCTAAAGATGCTTTTGACTGGCTATCCCTATAGTAATTCAATACCAGATTTTGAATAGAAAATAGATATATTACTTATATGACTTGTTGTAGTAGGCTCACCATAATTTTATGATATACACTAATATTCTGTTGTTTCATAGTCTGAAGATATCTAATGTATTGCTCATATATGGTTCTAAAATAATCACCATCAAAATTGATCCTTTTACAAACACCTGTCTCCTATACACTGATAGCAGCATATAGAAAAAAATCTGAGTAATACTCTAAATATAAAATACAAAGCTTACACCTGTAGCTGCTAATGTAACAAGTAGCATAGGAAGCTCAAGTTCTTTTTTAGTTGGATGTAAAGAAGTAAAATACTTCTGGTACTTGTATCCAAAAGCCATACTGGTCTTGAAAAATGAGTTATGCATGACTTCTACCAAAGCTTGATTTTGGTATATTTTTGAGTTTGTTGTCTTCTATACTTCCTATTTAATAAATCAAAAAGCAATACTCAAGAGAATAAAATCATATTTACTTCACCATTATTATTACATGTCTATTCTCCTGGATAGATATACCAATCACCCTTCAAAAGTGATTTATAATATTGTTGATACCTATCTCCAATTCCAAGCAAAAAGCTAGCAATATGGTCAAAGGCACAGTAATAGACTCATATCCTCTAATGGCTTAAACAGTCAACTACCTGGACTTGATATAAGTAGATTAGAGTTTGAAAAATTGAAAACTATATCCAGTTCCTAATAATTATTATAAACTTAGAATTTCCATCTTGAATTTTGGCAATAATATCATAAGCATGAGAATTAGACACCAATAGTTTTTCACAGGCCTGTAAAAGAGTTTTGTATTAGAAATACTCTCAGTGATCACATTCTGGCCATATATCTGTGATAACCATATTTTGTTCAGCAATTTGAATTGCAGTATAGCAAACCTGTTGGATTAAGTTATGTTGGATCGTCAGTATTAGTTTTTGTTTATTTCAGTTGATAAGTCTTGTCTATAGAGGTATAGTCTTTAGAGATATGTCCCAAGAGTTGAATATATCAGATAACATTAATGAATCAGTAAATGATTTCTGTATATGGACTATTTTCAAAATGTTAGATAAAGGCAAATAATAGAACTACAACTTACTTCTTTAGCAATACATTTTTCTTGAGTACAGTTGGTTGTCTAGCCTAATTTTACTTGAAATAATATATCAGATATAAAGAAGACTCACCTTTGAATTAGATAAAGTGTTATGTTCTTCAGTAACATATTGAGAAATTGATCTAAATATATATTAGAAGATCAAATATAAATACCTGACTCATACCAAGATCTAGTTACTTGTTATGAGAGCCTCGAGTAGGAAAAGACGTCCCACACATTCTGAACACTCAGTCTAAAATCTCCAAGCATACAATGGAGTAAAGACAGAAGCAGAATAGGGACTTAGTAAGCCAAGTCACGTGACAAGGTCAGGTGACCATAGAACATTCTGGAAAGGACATGTGACCATGGGACTCTAGGGTAC
>Ga0153992_100583_pt1 | contig 10402 bp, 8 predicted proteins | sample TSNC076MetaG_FD_104683 | JGI IMG/M metagenome (GOLD analysis project Ga0153992, IMG submission 104683) | Attine ant fungus gardens microbial communities from North Carolina, USA - TSNC076 MetaG | ecosystem: Host-associated > Fungi > Mycelium > Unclassified | place: USA: North Carolina, Lumber... | reverse complement strand
TTGGAGATAGACTGCTATTTTTCCTGATCCGCAGAATTCCAGAGAAGAGGATGTTGGCAGGGCAGCAATCACTCAACTGAGTGTTTGCCTGAAGATCAGTTATATACAATTGACGATCCCACGCTGAAGGTCTCTTGACAGCCCTGAAAAGGGGTTGAACATATTTGTGACGATCAATAATAGAAGGCCTTCAACGTCCGCATTGAATCGCTTGTGAATCGACCTTAGATATACCGGAAATCATGCAGCAAAGCAGCGCTTTTGTTCGGCTGGGACAACAGAAACCAAGATGACCAGAGTAGACCTCGGAGGCATGGGGAGAAATGTGTCTGAGTAGAAGGACTGGATGAAGGGGTCAATCAGGGCGAAATCTTTTCGCCCCGTGTTTTGCTTTCGACAAGAAATTGACTCAAGTCATGTAACTTCTTGTGTTATAAGATTATAAATGTCAGCTGCTGCTTGTGGAACGTGGTCCTGATCAAATTCTGATTAATCCAGACTATAGGTACTTTTCTCGAGCTGCACTGTCGTTAGAAGTCGTTGATATTCGACATGACAAGAATTCACTTCGATTTCCAAGTCCTGCCGTACACAATATTCTTCATCTGCTTTAATGACAAGATGGCGGTCATCGAGATCCTCAATAATGAAGTTCTGTCTCTCATTCATGACGAGCAAGATCTGTTTTACAGCTGGGTCACTGTTGAAAGTTGGATTAGTCATCTTGTTCCAACACAAGTAACACGCACCAGACAAGTAGGACACCTTTTTCATCACACGTACGACACGAGATAAGCCCCTTGTTGCGACAAATTGAGGCGGAATTGACCTTTTATTGCACGCATGATGGTTGTCTCGAGGAATGGACCGGGGTATTACTACCCTATCTCCGCAATACCAAATTGCCGTGATCGGCCGAACACTCCTCTTAACTACCCCTCTTAGATCTTTTATGCGAATGTCGCTGCCACAGGAAGTGCATGAGGTGCTGTACGTCCGAAATATGCTTGTCACATTCCGAATCTCATGGGCATCTAACTCCCCGGTGGTCCGATCCGACCGTTTCGATCATTTTTCTTATAATCACCCCGTTCCTGTCTGACATTCTTACACCAACCGTACTATGCCCAACGACACTTTCAGTGTTCAGGAATTCGCGCCAGGTAAGCGCCTTGCTTTTTGTGCTTGATTCTCATTACTAATACCACCAATAGGGGTTCGCAGTCCTATCGAATCCTCCAAGAAACTCGCCGCTTATACAGCAGTTGACCATCACATTAAACCACAGCATACTGTAAGTACTCTCATTCAAGCGAGTTTTATCGTCCCTCATCACTCACAGGTCATCGGCATTGGTTCCGGTATGTGACCTGGCTTACGGAGAAACCTCAGAAGGATGATTGAGGGGTTAGGTTCAACTGTTCCCTACGTTGTCGAAAGGATCGTACAGCAAGGCGCCGGGGCTAATAAGAAACGTGTCTTCATTCCTACAGGTGCGTTGCCATCAATCTTTTGCCGCTCGGCAAGCAGCCCATCAGCAACCAGGGTTTCAGTCCAAGCAATTGATTGTTGAGGCCAATCTCAACCTCGGAGATGTCGACGAACACCCTTCAATAGACGTTACAATTGATGGTGCTGACGAGTGGGTTCCCTTTCTCTATTCTATTCCCAAGCCTTACCCTGTTTAGGATAGATGCAAATCTTAATTGTATAAAGGGGGGAGGCGCTTGTCATTTGCGTGAGAAGATTCTCGCTGAGGCTGCCAAGACGTTCGTAGTCAAGTGAATCTAGTTTCATATCTCATGACCTATGCAGATTTGTTGTTGTTGCCGATTACCGGAAGAACTCGGAATACCTCGGTACAAGCGTGCGCCTTCCTAGTGACTTGTCTTTGCATTGTCTGATTCTGCCATTAGTGGAAGCCTGGTGTACCGGTTGAGGTTGTTCCATTTGCATATGCCAGAGTGCTACGGCAGTTGAGAGAGGTTTTGGGCTCTCCGAACGCCACGCTCCGTATGGCCATCAAGAAAGGTAAGGGGATTCAGACGATATTATTAACCCGGGTTCCAACTGTCAATATGTCTATAGCAGGCCCCATAGTCACTGATAATGGTAACTTTGTGATCGATGCCCCATTTGATCAAGACAAGATGCAAAATCCATCCAAAGTGTGTTTTCCCCTGTTGATGACATGTTACAATTCTCATTGATCAGCGCAGATCTTGACGCAAATCAAGCTTTTGACTGGTGTAGTGGAGGTTGGATTGTTCTGTGGAATGGCCAAGGCTGCGTACTTTGGGAACCAGGTACATTAAACGTGGTTATTCGCAGATTCCTGCTGATATATGAAAAAGGACGGCACTGTTACCATTCGGAAAGAGGATGGTACGACATCACAGATAGAGGCGTAGAAGAATTCGAGGTATCAAACGAAATATTCAATCCGTCATCGACGGCAGTAATGCTTGGAAATAAAGTAGACACTTGGGTCCCGTTTTGGTTACGTAAATGACCTTCTTATCATGTTAATCAATAGTTACTCGTTGTATGGTATCCCAATGGGCTTTTTAGACAGGTGTGCAGGGCAAATGATTTATTGAATTGGTTGAGATCGGGGCAAATTTGCACGTGACTCCGACTTCTGGCTGTCATTATGTTGCTACAAAAGGACAGACAAGATTTCTTGCTCTGGGAAGATACTATCCCGACCATTCAAGGAGATGGTAGAGGCAGATATTCTCAAAGTATCCATTCTCGGAAAGGATTCTATCCACTGTGGCTTTCATTTGATTCCCTACATCGCCAAAACTGTCATTAGCACTCTTCCATCGTCGACCTACATCCTCATCACTGACAACAACATTGCAAAATTGCATCTCAAGGCATTCGAGGAAGGTTTCCAAGCAGCTCTTCAAGATCAAAAGATATTGGGCGCGCAGCCCAGGTTTCTCACTTCCGTGATTCCTCCTGGAGAAACTTCCAAGAGCCGAGAGGGGAAGGCCCAAATCGAGGATTTCCTGCTACTCAATAAGTGTACAAGAGATGCTGTTGTACTTGCCCTTGGTGGAGGTGTCATTGGCGATCTCGTTGGATTTGTTGCCGCAACCTTGTACGTCTTCAGTTTTTTTAAGCAGTTTGAACATCAACTAAGACCATTTTTAGCATGCGTGGCATTCGCTTCGTTCAGATTCCTACTACACTTTTGGCTATGGTTGACTCTAGCATCGGGGGAAAAACAGCGATTGATACTCCACATGGAAAGAACCTGATAGGTGCCTTTTGGCAGCCAGAATACATTTTTATCGATGCAGCATTTCTTGAGACTCTTCCTCAACGTGAATTTTCCAATGGGATGGCTGAAATTGTTAAAGTGGGTCTGATTCTTGAGATGTCTGATTTCTTGTTGCTTATACGTCTGAACAAGACTGCAGCCATTTGGAATGAGAGCGACTTCCTGGCTCTCGAAGCGCGTTCGGCCGAAATCTTCACTGCTATCCAGACAGCCTCCACAAATTATGCTGGGCGAACCAAGAATACACGTTCAGCCGCTCAAGACCTCCTTCTCTCTGTAATCGTCGGTTCCATTTCGGTGAAGGCTCATATCGTGACGATCGATGAACGAGAGACTGGCCTCCGCAACCTCGTCAATTTTGGTCATAGTATTGGTCATGCTATTGAAGCCGTTCTGACACCCACCATTCTTCATGGCGAGTGTGTCAGTGTCGGCATGATCCTCGAGGCCGAGCTCTCGCGTCAAATGGGAATTTTGTCTCAGGTCGGCGTTGGGCGCCTTTCTCGGTGCCTGAAGGCATATAATTTACCCATCGCTCTGTCTGATCCTCGTATCGCTAATATTCCCGCTGCGCGCCTTTTGACCGTTGATCATCTCCTTGACATAATGCGTATTGATAAGAAAAACAGTGGACCAAACAAGAAGATTGTTATTCTATCGAGAATTGGTGCAACCTATGAGCCAAAGGCGACTGTGGTCAAGGATGAACTCATTGCGAAGACGCTCTCCGAGGCAGCGAAAGTAATCCCTGGTGTCCCTTCCCATAACCCTGTTGTGATGTCGACACCGGGCTCCAAGAGTATTTCTAACCGCGCTTTGGTGCTTGCAGCTTTGGGAAAAGGCACTTGCAGACTTACAAATCTATTGCATTCCGATGATACTCAGGTTATGATGTCTGCTCTCAAGGAGCTCAAAGTGAGTGTCGAGCTGATTGTCAAGGTACTTATTCTGACGCTTCAGGAAAGGGCGCTAAATTTTCATGGGAAGACAATGGTGATACCCTGGTTGTCGAGGGTGGCGAAGGTTTCCTCGCCGTACCTCCTAGGGGTAAAGAGCTCTATCTTGGCAATGCCGGAACTGCTGCTCGCTTCCTTGCCACTGTTTGTACCCTCGTCCAGACTTCGCCTGGGGATGATACTAGTGTTACTGTTATCACAGGCAATGCTCGCATGAAGCAACGTCCCATTGGGCCTCTCGTTACTGCACTGAGAGCCAACGGCAGCAGCATTGACTGTTTAGAAACTGATGGGTGCCTACCTCTGGCAATTGCTCCTGAAGGTCTGAAGGGTGGTACGATCCAACTCGCCGCCAGCGTTTCCAGCCAATACGTATCTTCTATCCTCCTCTGCGCTCCCTATGCTGCAAAACCTGTGACGTTAGAACTTACAGGGGGCCAAGTTATCTCACAGCCCTATATTGATATGACGATTGCGATGATGAAGACATTTGGTGTTGATGTTGTTCGAAGGACCGATTCTGCCACCGGAAAACTCCTCGATATTTATGATATACCCAAAACTGTATATGCCAATCCATCGGCCTACAGCATTGAATCAGACGCAAGCAGTGCTACATACCCGTTGGCTATTGCCGCTATTACCGGTACCTCCTGTACTATCAACAATATTGGCACGAGTTCACTTCAAGGTGACGCCCAGTTTGCGAAAGAAGTGCTGGAAAAGATGGGCTGCACAATCAAGCAAACAGAATATCAGACTACTGTGCAAGGGCCGCCGATTGGGAGCTTGAAAGCTATTGAGGAGGTGGACATGGAGACCATGACAGATGCTTTCTTGACTGCCACAGCTGTTGCTGCTGTGTCCTCCGGCAAGACAAGGATCCTGGGCATTGCCAATCAGCGAGTGAAAGAATGTAATAGAATTCGTGCAATGATTGACCAGCTTGGTGCGTCGTATGGATTTACTGATGATGAACGCAATTAACCGAGTTTCCTCACAGCCAAATTCGGCGTGGAGTGTCTCGAGTTGGACGATGGTCTAGAGATCATTGGAAGGCCCATTTCCGAGCTCAAACGGGGTGTTAGCGTTCATTGTTATGACGATCATCGTGTTGCTATGGCGTTCAGTGTTTTGGGTGCTGTCATTGAGGATACCATACTTGAGGAAAAACGTTGTGTTGAGAAGACGTGGCCAAACTGGTGGGATGATCTTGAAAACAAGGTTTGTCCTCAATTGACCTTGTAGTTGATTTACTTGCTGACCTGATCTGCGTAGATTGGCATCAAGGTAGAGGGCGTTGATTTAGCTGGCCTTCAGGCCAAAGCTTCTGTCAGTGGAATCAGGTCTTTCGATACTTCCGCATCCGTCGTCCTCATTGGCATGCGTGGTGTTGGCAAGTCTTTCATCGGTGACATAGCTGCCGAAGTCCTTGGCTGGCCACAACTCGATGCAGATGATTATTTGGCCGATAAAATGAAGCAGCCTCTTCGGGAATTTGTTGCTGAACATGGCTGGCCTGCCTTCCGCGAAGCCGAAGCTCAGGTTCTAGAGGAGTTGTTAAACCAGAAACCCACAGGCCACATTATATCCTTGGGTGGCGGAATTGTTGAAACCCCTGCATCTCGAGACATTCTCAAGCAATATGCTGCTACAAAGGGAGCTGTCATACATATCTCTCGGCCATTGGATGAAATTATCGCATACTTGGGTGTTGAGAATGCCAGGCCTGCTTATGGAGAGCCTGTGGCTGATGTTTACCACAGACGTCAACCTTGGTTCTCTGAAATATCTAACTATGAATTCTTCAATCCCGTTGGCGACACCTCCGTCGTGACAACTCCTTCTGCTGGCATTTACGAAGAGGTCGCCCGTTTCTTTAAGCATATTACCGGTCAGCGACCCAACCTCTCTTCAAATGTCAGCAGCGGGAAGCGTTCCTACTTCCTCTCGCTGACATATCCCGACGTCACACAAGCACTACCGATCATTGACCAGATATCTGAAGGTGTTGATGCTCTTGAACTGCGGGTTGACCTTCTGAGATCGGCTCAGGATGTCGTAGACAACGCCATTCCCTCCGCCAGATACGTTGCTGCTCAGCTCGCTACCCTTCGACGCGCCAGTTCTCTTCCTATTGTGTATACTGTCCGAACTGTATCGCAAGGTGGAAAACACCCAGATAGGGCTGTAAATGAGGCCCTGGAGCTCCTTGAGCTGGGTTTGAGGGCTGGTGTGGAGTATCTCGACGTTGAGATTACCTTGCCCGAGCAAAAGGTCCAAGAGCTCGTCGCGAAGAAGGGTTTTTCAAAGGTTATTGTATCGTACCACGACTTTAGCGGCAATCTCAAATGGAACTCAAGCACTGTCAAGGAAAAGCACGATATTGCTCAAAGTATCGGTGATCTTATTAAGATTATTGGTACGGCCAACACTGTCCAGGACAATTTCAAACTACATGAGTTTGTAACTAACGTTGGCGTCAAACCGGGCGCAAAACCTATAATTGCAGTCAATATGGGTACTCAGGGTCAGCTTTCGCGCATCTTGAACGAGACCTTTACTCCCGTCACGCACCCACTCCTCCCATTCAAGGCTGCACCCGGTCAACTTTCTTTTAAACAGATCCAGGAAGCTCTTCACCTTGTCGGTGAGCTGCCTTCCAAGCAGTTCTACCTCTTCGGTAACCCTATCGCCCACTCCATGTCCCCTACTTTGCACAATTCAGGTTTTCAGGTGCTAGGCCTTCCTCATAGATATCACCTCATGGAGACACAGGGTTTCAACAAAAAGAACAAGGAGGCAATCACAGCAGACGACTTTGGAGGTGCATCCGTGACGATCCCGTATAAGCTTGATGTTATTCCTTTTCTCGACGAACTTACCCCTGCTGCGAAGGTAATTGGAGCAGTGAATACCATCATTCCGAGGTCGTCTTCAGAAGGCAAGCGGATGCTTGTTGGTGATAATACGGATTGGTTGGGTGTTCGTGCGAGTGTCGTTGCTCAGCTTGCTACAGGAAGCGTGAAGAATGCGTTGGTGATTGGTGGTGGAGGAACTGCGCGTGCCGCACTCTACGCCCTCCAGTCTCTCGGTGCGGAAACCATCTACCTTTGGAACAGGACGAAGAGCAAGGCTCAGGAGCTTGCTACGGCCTTCCCTGATGCCCGTATCCACGTTTTGGACCAACTTGGTGTCTTCCCTTTTGCTCCTCCTAATGTAATTGTTGGCACTGTTCCTGCCACTGCTACCACACTTGAGAAGGGAACACCGGGCGCTACGTTCCTGACAGCTGATCTGTACCAGTATCGCGATGGACCTGCTGTTGTCGTTGATATGGCGTACAAGCCCGCGGATACACCACTTCTCCGTCTTGCAAGTGTTGCGTCCAATTGGAAGACTTTGCCAGGATTAGAAGTACTATTGGAGCAGGGGTATGAGCAATTTGAGCTTTGGACAGGAAGGAAGTGTTCACGTGGAGCTGTTGGTGAAAAAGTGAGAGCAAAGTACTACTCGACATGATCTTTTGGACATGAAGTAGCAGAGCGTTCTTGGATATAAGTGTAGAATTTTGATCGAGTAGTCTTCGAACAACGTATGTAGTAGGCACCAATTTGATCTTGTTTTTCTTACTCATGGGCGGTGGTTTTGACGAGCGCGTTGTACAAGTTTATGGCCGGACATGATTGGTGATCCGCAACGTCGCTGTTGTTATTTATCACTCAGCCCAAATAATCTGACTCGGTCAGGGGCTAAAAAATAAATCCTCTTGTGGTTGAGTTCGGAGTCAGACCAAGTTTTGAGGTCAGTCATGCTAGAAAAGTAGGCTTTTTTTGTTACCAGTTGTTAATCACATTTGTTGGGAGGAGAATGATGTGAGCCGCAGCCGAGTTTCATCCCAGCTGCAGTATACCGACTGATTTCTAGGGTGAAACCGGACTCAGAGATCAGAAGTCTGACCTTCATATCTTTGTCTGTGTGTAGCCAAATAAAAGATTCGTCTAATAATACCAGTCGATATATAATCAAGTCGTTATAACCTGAAGAACCTGTCAAATACACGCCATGGTATGCCATTCTTTATTCTATCGTTGTCGAAACATGATCCATGAACATTCATGAAATGACAGTAGGATGAGATATTTGGATGGATCCATTGACCTTGGTTGGGTAAGAAATGACTGTGTGAAGGTCGATCGAGTTCAAAGACGCCTCGTAATCCACTGTTACAGGGTGAAATATGAAATTACGGAAAGAGTTAGGACTAGAGTTCATGAAAGAATCAGCGGATAAGCGATGCGTCGAAAGTCATTTTCTCACCTCGAATAGGAGATACAGCTTGATGATGGTGTATTTTGGACTTCATGCGAGCCTGCGCGATGCTAGCTATATAAATAGTGTATCTATGATCTCTCATCGTGGTATCGCTTCCTCGCAGAGTCAAACACACGGTTTGTAGAAATTCCCATAATAGGGTTTTTGTTGCTTGTTGTTTAAGGTGTGCGAAAATGGCAACACGAGAACATTGTAAAGTGCACCTCATCTCTACTGTGGGATTCTCTGGGAACAAGTGATGTGCTTATGGAGTGACAGCTGATTGCTTGCTGTACCAATAGTGACTCAAGCTCTCATTGCAGCTGGGTTATGGCCGAAACAGCTCCGGATATCTACCAGCCTAGTATTTGAGGGCCTTTCTCCCACGGAAAGATTATCGATGATCGCAAAGCCTTTTCAAACAAAGAGAAATTTGGTGGTCTGACTTTGGCCTGTGTAGGGCCGACTTCAGGTACCCTAGACAGTCCAAGAATTTGCGATAAACTCAGTCAACGTCTCCTGGGGAATCATCGTACGGAGAATGCTCGGGGCTGTAGGGTGACGTCACAACTGGCTTTCCACACTCACGCCTCTGCGGTATTGAGATATCAATTCACAACCGAAGGTATGTGCTTATTTCCTTCGCCGATATTCTTCCGTGCTGACCTAATACCAATGAAATTGCTCAAAAGCGACATGCAGTGAAGAAATCTTTCAGTCTGAGTGACAATGCTTATCCTCTCTCGCGTTGCAGTACTTGTGACTAGTCTATTCACATCCACCCACGGAAAAATTCTATATGCTGGCGTGAATGAAGTATGGCATATCTGATTTGAGGTACAGTTATTGACTATCTACATGTTCAGTCTGGGGGAGAGTTTGGTGTCTTTTCTCCAAACAATCCCGGATTTGGCCTTCCTGGACGTTTCAACATTGATTACGCGTTCATAAACAAGGTTTATATAAATATAACTGGCCAGAAATTGATGATAAGATACTACTACGCAGAGCACTGTTGACATCTTCGTTGATCAAGAGAAAATCAATTTCTTCCGAGTAACGTTCCTCATGGAACGTATGTGTCCCTTGGGTCTAGGATTGGGCGGTCAATTTAATGAAACAGTAAAATATCAATCTGTCTTATATATGCCCTGAACTAACCTAACTTCTTGTCAGTATTTCAGCGAATTCTCCGACGCAATTAACTATATAACACTTAATAAAGGAGCATATGCCTTACTTGACCCGCATAACTATATGCGTTATGGGTAAACTTATATTGGGATCCAAAATATTTTTCATCTCACTATGGGTTTACAGAGACCCATCAAGTCAACCTTTTTCTGGACCAGTGAGTAATGCACTTTGCACTCTTGGATAAAGATCTCATGGTCGCTCTGTCAGATCATCGGCGATACATCAGACTCCAACGCTGCAACTACAGCCCAATTTCAAGCATTCTGGCAAGAGCTTGCTCGCCGTTTTGTGGACAACCCAAAAGTGGTCTTCGGTATTAACAACGAACCACACACCATGGTAGAGTAGCTGTATTTCCTCAAGAATATGTTTTGATGCACCAGGCAACGGTCAACAGCCTACAGATTTGGTTCTCAAAAATGATCAGGCCGCAATTGATGGCATTCGAGCTGCTGGTGCGACGCAACTCATACTTGCACCAGGAAACGGCTTTACGGGGGGACACTCGTGGACCCAAGTCACAGGAAATGGAGCAGCTCCATCTAGCGATTTCATGAATCAGCTGGTTGATCCTTTAGAGAACACTGCAATCGACATACATGAGGTGAGGATTATTTTGACCGTATGACGATTGATTTGAGAT
>Ga0153992_100579_pt1 | contig 10443 bp, 11 predicted proteins | sample TSNC076MetaG_FD_104683 | JGI IMG/M metagenome (GOLD analysis project Ga0153992, IMG submission 104683) | Attine ant fungus gardens microbial communities from North Carolina, USA - TSNC076 MetaG | ecosystem: Host-associated > Fungi > Mycelium > Unclassified | place: USA: North Carolina, Lumber... | reverse complement strand
TCCTGATCGCAATGTTGACAATCAACGAACTAATCAGCAACTACTTTGAGGATCACATTGACACGGTCGCCCCTTAATCCATGTTGCTAGGCAATAGCCCAAAAACGGAATCTGCCTTTGAGAGGATCATCTCCCCTTAGGGTATTTATATCAAAAGACCGGAAAACACTGTGCACTTTCATGTCCTCTAAATGCCGGTAGAGTAACTGTCTCGAGGCCCATTGCTGATGACATGCATGTGGAGACGAATTCTAATAAAGACCCTCACATAAAAATAGTGACGGAATAAGAATAGATTTGACCGAAATACCCGACAAGCGTGCGCTCAAATGGATTCCGGTTCCAGAATTCAACCATTGAGTCATTATCTATCACAATGTAGGACCTCTCTTTTGATGTAAGGGGACTGTGAGAGTAAGCATGTCATCCTTCATCATTTTTCATGGAATGAAGCCACGGTTTAATCCAAAGGGTTCTGATAGTTTTAAAAATAGGCTGATTATTGAAGTAATGCACCACACATGAAGCTCTGTTTGCTCGTTCTATGATTGCTGTTGAAACAAGTTACAAATTCCACAATACAATTACCACCACTATTTTCTAGGAGGAATATGCTTTCACAGCATTGTTAAGTGCTGTCTCCATGTCTTCATATATGCTGACTGCTTCATGTTTCTTGTCCGTCTTTTTATATCATTAGGATCGTCCAATAATCGTTAAGTATGATTATAATCTCACTGGAAAATCATTGATAAGTGCATCTCCTGCCCCTTTAGCATGAACGCCAAAAGTCTGCAAATCAACCGCAATGGCGGAGTGGAGAAGAGTCGGGAGGCTGTTCTTGTTGATAATGACTTCATTGGAGAGTTGGATAATTTCTTTGTCTAGAGATCGGGCAGAATCCAGTACCGCGACGGCCTCTGAGGGTGTAAAGCTTTTTGCGGCCTGAGTCAGAGTCAATCAGAAACTAACTTTATTCCTCTTTTTCATTGTTTTACTCACTCTTGCATCCGTAGCAATGCGGTCGAGACCTTCAATAATGTCTTTCTTGTCTTGCACCATGTTCTGGGTTTTATGAGCGACTAATCATGTCAAAGACAATGTGCCTCACAAGTAGATCAACGTTATGAACATGATTGCCGAGACTCACTACTTTGTCACGAAGTGCATTCAAATCACTAATAACGTCACGAAAATTGGCATGGGATGTGGCCAGAGCCAAGGTTGCGAGAGCAACAAGACCAAAGAGGGAGGAAGAAAAATGCATATTGGAACAAGTTTGTTAAGGGTCTCTGAGTGTACGAGCAAATCCCTTCGAGCTTTTATTCCTCCAGTGAAGAGAATTTTGGGCCACGTCATTTAGATGTCCGATCGCGAGACCATGCATGCCAAACTCCAGGGAGCAAATAAAATCAACGAGGTTCACCTGCTTCCAAATAGATCAACGTTCAGCAGATACTTCTTCATACTGCCTTCTGATTAATATATGATCGAACTTTGATTCATGAAAGTTTGAGTTGGTTGTGTATATTACAATGAGGAGAATCTACATGAGAAGTCCAAGAGTAATAACAAAATCATCAAAGGGTTGTAGGCTCTACACCATCTGGTTTAAACCTCAAACGAGATACAAGAACCGTGTCCCAGGGGCCTCCACTTACAGAAGAGACCTTACTGGCTGATTGCCATAACGATTGATCTGGTATATCGATGTCGGGACCAGTACCCTCGTATTCTGAGTCAGTAGTGAAAATACCCCAAGGTCTACCTTTTTTTGGAGAACTGAATACGTTGAAATGCACCTGGTATAACTAAGAAAAGGAGACGCGAAGGATGATAAGTAGTACTCACATGACCTTCTGGATGATTATGACTGACAAAAAGAGCATAGTTAGGCGCTCGAAGAGTACCAACAACTAGTCCATATGGTTCAGAATCCAAGGATCGCGAAAATGTCGGTGTGCCACTTACCCAGAAAGAGCTCTTCGCGTTGGATCTGGTGTTGACCACTGAAGATCTTCATAATGGCATCCACATTGGCCTTGAACCACCGCTTAGGTGCATCCAGCTGTCCACCTTCCTCAGAGATCAAGTAGCGATATTCGGTCGCTTCCGCACAGAGGAAAGCTGCTCTGTGGCCAGTTTTGAGCGGAAACGAATAACGACGGCTAACTTGTTGACTAATACCAATTAGTTTTGGTAAATGTGTCTAGCAAGTGAACACGATGCAACATACGGGAAAATGCCAGTGCCTTGTCTCTTCAGTGTGAGGAAGCCCATGATGGTGTCAATTAACTGGTTCCGCTTCGAGACCCGTTGACTACCGCTATTCACACGCCCATATCCATCGATCTTAGGTAGAGCCCGAACGGTACTCAGAGAAGACCTATTGGGATGAAGAGCATTGAACAAAGTGATAAATTCGCCTCGGGGTTTGGACAGATATCCAACAGCCCCCACGTCAACACGGGATGGCTCCCACAAAGGTAAAACAACTGCGAATCGATGAATTTGGTTCTATGAAAGAGATAACGTGCGAGCTCACGTGAAGGATGGTACTCATGGGTGAGAATCATTCGGTACCTTCTCTCATTTCGTATTTGGGCAATGATATCGCTCTCTGGTGGAGGAGAGGCGTGGGTATCTTGAATGGGAGCTGAGGTGTTCTGGCTGCTTCTCTCAGAATTCTCTAAGGAAGGCGAGACAATCTCAGAAGACTGCCCGTTACCCGTGCGGGAGAAGAAGACTGGTTCAGGGAACTTTATTTCGGGAGTGGGGACTGATGTTTCCTTGTGCGGCCGTTGGTCAGAGTCAACAAGACCAGGCTCATCAGGCTCCTTAGAAGCTATCATGGGATATTAGGGGAAGAAACGAAGGCAATTTAGACAGGCCACATACAGGAGAGTTCTTCAATAGGAAGGAGAACTGGTCTAATGTCGGGTGAGCTGACTGGATCCTCAGGCCCTAGTTCAGGTAATTCAGATATATAAGGAGTGAAATCTTCTATCAACAACGGGGTGGTCTCGCGGATGACTTGCGTAAGTGGCACAATATCAGCGAAAGAGGGCCGCTTTGTGGGATCTTGGTCCCAACAAGCCCGCACAAGGTCCTGTAGTTGAGGTGTCACGTACTTGGAGCTGCTGGGCCATGGAGGTCGTTCATCATTGTCTAAAAGATGAAGATCGTGAGTACGAAGCGTACTTGTTTGGGGCTTATGAACCCATACCCAGAACCAGATGACGGATGGTCAAGTCATTTACATATGCCCACGGTAGAGCACCCCAATTCAAAACCTCAACACAGGTGATAGCAAATGAATATATGTCCATTTCCTTAGTGAGGTGTGATGGTCCACGCATCAATTCAGGAGCTTGCCAGCGGAGGGTACCATCTGTACAAGGAGTATCAACAAAAAGAGATAAATGAGGAAATTGAATACCAACGAGGAGGCGCCACACCACTGATACTAAAGGCTTCCGATTTCATTTCGCTTTGGCCGAAGTCAGATATCACACAATGAAGTTTGTCATCCACGAGAACGTCTGCAGTCTATATCAGACGTTAGGGCGCCAATAGTGAGAGCAGGAATGATAGAATGACCTTGAGATCACCATGATGTACGTTCTGGCTATGTAAATAATCCATCCCTTTTGCGATCTCATGGATGAACCTGTGTAAATCTTGACTTCGTCGATGCTCATTCGCGTTTTGAATTAGAGGGATCCTCGGTTGTATTTGTTGACCAGAATTCACACCTGACCAAATGGGGAATGTTGTTTGCCTTTCCGTTTTTGAGGAGCCGGGTAAACTGTTACCAAGTAAACTGTTACCAAAACGAGGGCTTTTTCTTGATCCAAGGGAAGAACCGGACGACCTTGTCTGACTTCGAACCTTTTTCAAGAATTCGTTCAGGCTCCCATTCTTCTCGTAAGGGCTAACGAAAAACCAGGGTGGATCACCAGCAGCACTGCTGGCACCGTAAAGCTCCAGTACGTTGGGGTGTTTGAGATTTTTCCATATAGCTACCTCTCGCTTGAATAATCCACGTGGAGTGGTATCTGCGAGAACTTTGATCGCGACTATGCGATTTCGCCAGAAACCCTTGTATACATCAGAAAAGAAACCGACGCCTATCTTTTGGTCACGATCAACTTCATATCTGGAGATTCGGATTTATTAGAAGCGGAAATAAGACACAGGAACGAGCTTACTTAGTGATTGTCCAACTTGGTAGGTTCGTATCTACACCTCGGCTCATCCTCACCAGTGCCTCGATTCCACTCTCTAAAAATTCTCTATCCAAAGTATCCTCCTTGCCCGCTGCAGCGAAACTTGCAGCAGAACTACTACTATCTATAGTTCCCGAGCGCTGTTGACTGGCAATGGCCTTCATGGAGGATCTTCTGGACATGGGAGGGGGCTTTGAAGTAAGAACAATAGAGCTTTGTCGCTCCCGGTCGCGTTCGGTGACCTGCTCAAGTGCGCGCTGAAGTGACTTTATGGCCTCTGGCATATCCTGACGTTTGATCTGGAGTATGTCGAGAATGTCAGCGTCTCTCGTGGTATGGAGAGCAAGGCGCATGAGTTGGCGTAGATTCTCTGAGTCTCGGGCTTGATCAGAGGCATTCTGAGCTAGGTGCAAGGATGCTATTCCGGCACGAAGCTGTTCCTCTGACATCTGTGGGATCGAATTCGCTGGAACTGCAGGATGCTAGAAAAGAGTCAGAACTAGCTCGAAAGAATAAATTTATTCCTACCTTCATTGAATCAGACTGAGGGCTTTGGGGTGGCGACGAGACAATGTCCTCCGTCATACCAGTTAACATGAGTGCATTACTGGAGTTCGGTTCTTGTCCCCTTTGAGAGGACATAGCAGCGAGGAGAGCCTCAGTCTCAATATGTCGATTTCTTTCCGACTCCTGAGTTTGCTTTAGGATGCGAATTGAAACAGAGAGCTGCGGATGATAAAAGGTATATATAAATGACGATAAACCAGAGGGGAAAACATACATTGAACATGTCCAATGCCGATCGTATGTCTGCATCGCAGGCATTAATTTTGCGCATGATATCGTCTCGTTTCAGGTAACGTTTAATGAAGGGTCGATGTGCCTCTTTGATCAAGAGTTGTTTGACATTTTCAAAAGCTCTGATGATATATCGTAAGATCCGGAATAACTGAACAATGGGAAATACCGACTCCTGCAGCTTGTTGAGAGGTCCCTGCAGCTCGACGGTGACGGAACTTCCTGCATCATGGACTTCCTGGCGAACTGAAATGAGAGTTTCGGCGCACCGTCCAGTCAGTCGTAAACAAGTCAAAGTATTTAGCTAAACATATCTGATGATCTATACAATTGGGTATTCCAGGAAAAGACTTACATCGACTTTCTGCACTGCATCCCAGATTTCAAGTAACGACCTTGCTGCAGGTGAGAGGCCCGGAATGGGAGCCAGCTCAAGAAAATCCGATCCGACGATGAGCAGCTCGTGGGCGACATCCAAAGATACACCGAGAACAGATTTTATTGCAGTAGAAACGCGCTAGGGACAGGAGGGAAAAGGACGGGTTAAAATTGTTTCTTCGCTCAGGTCAAATTGATATCACAGAATGATCGTCACGTCATGACCCATCGATCGAACATCCAACAAACTAGAGATGCACAGGAGATGCACAAGAGATGGTCAACTTACCTCCTTCGTATGATTCCATGATTCTGTTACTTCTGGTGATAAACCAATAACTTTCTGTGGTGGATCATCCCAAGACTTTACATTTGTGTTTTCACCCCACCAAGAGGCTGAAGGAGAGTCAAATTGACGTGTGGATGTGTCTGTTTCGTTAACTTTCTTTCGCCACACATCGCTGATGCGCCAAGACTGTGACCCCAACCGTGTTCTTTGGGAGAGACCTGAGGTCAAGAGGTTGCTTTCGTGCTGATTGGTGGATAGGGCGATGGCCGTAGATGTTGGGCTTGATGTGATATTCACTACTGGGTTGGAATTCAACGAAGCAGGAAAAAGCGGCTTTTTGGCGGAAGATATTGATGTGGTGTACGATCGTCCCGAAGGAGGCTCTGGGAAATCATCCAGTTCGTCTAGACCCGGTAGAGACGAGAGTGGCACTCCATTAGGCAAGGGAGAGGAAGCTTGTGGTGTAGTAGACAACGGCGATTCAACAGAGGAGGGGGTTAAAGTTGAATACCCTGGGGGGGTGGACATTTATGAGTGAAAAGTCGGCAGAGAAGATAGTCTCTTTATATCAGCGCTAAGCGCCACGAAAAACTGCGCGGAGTGCTGCTTTGGCAGCGTGAGAGTCAGTAGTCTGCCTATTACAGCATCTCAAAGTAGAATCTGTCAGTTATCACGTTCACGGTACCACAGCTGAATTCCACTGAACTTCACAGCCCTATTCTTAATGAGTCAAATTGGGGGTGAATCCTCCGTTTTCGGGTGGGTGCTCTATCCTAGTAGATCCAAGACCGAGTTGCTCGCTTTTTAATTTACTTCAAGTATGGACCCAACCTAGAAACAGTAAAGAGAGGATGACTCCTTACAGATGTGTGTTGGTCAAAAGGGGCATTAAAAGGCCTGTTTGACCTGACTAAATGACCGGAAGACCCAAAGTGGGGCTGCGCAGTCACAACAACTACACTTGCATAAAAGTTCTAACGAATTACACAAGCCTATCAAATTGTATTTTACTAAGGCCAAACAGCGCAATTTGTGTGAATCTTCGAGTGGACAGTATATGGATAGTTTTCTGTCCCCCTAAGTGGCTCTCTTCCGAAGAATTCAAAATTACCATGAAGTCGAGTCGATCTTCTACTAGTTATTGCATAAGCAGCCAAATGACCTCAACTTCAGTTCGAGGGACTGCATTTAACATTGTTCCACCTCAAGAAGCAGTATGCCCGGGCGCCGAGATGCCTTTGTTAGAGCATTATACGAACTCGAAGCAAATGGTATCAAAAGCCCGACAAGCCGGAATGCAAAGATCGAGTGACTCCTCAGAAAGAAGTTCAGGCAGGGACTATCCCCAAACTAGGGATGTGGGCAGTAGGCCCGAGTGGCACAATACCGTATGACTTTATTCGTTCAACGTCAGCTACGCCCCAAAGAATGACCAGGACGAATGTTACAGGCTTTTCTGGCTTCCTGCCAGACAATATGATGACATCATACAGAGTCCTCCTCCCGCTCGCTCCCCATATCTTCTTCTTTTCATTCCCTCTCTGGCGCTGGTATTACAGGAGATACATGAGTGGAAACTGTTAAAAGCATGACGTGGTGTACCAATGATGTAAATTATACAACTCCGATGCCCCTCAAAAGTAACAAGGTTTGAAGTCCGCATCATTCCCCCCTATATCCGCAGTGAGAGCACCATAACATTCAATTGCTTGAACAGGCGGAGGCTACGACCTACTGATTCTCAGCGTCTGGCATTTTGTCCGATGTGGATGCCCCACTTTTTCTGTTTGCCTTTGAATGCTTCGACAACACAATATCAGCGATTCCCGAGAAAATTCAATTCCAATAGGATGAGTATGATCAGTATAAATTCTATTTTTCGACCTCAGGATAGGGTGAGCCACTTGATTCTGCCACGACAGCTGATTTGCCCAAATGTTTTTTTCGCCGTCATACATAACCGCTCCAACAATCTTTCTATCCGCTGCTTCACGATGCGCACCCTCCAGACTTTCACCAACCCGAGTTGAGACGTCTATCAAGCGACCAATTACCGCTTCCATATCTCCAGCACTGTGTTTTCTTGACCATCCCTTCTTGGTGCCCATGACGTCTACATAATCTTCATTGTCCCCACCTCCTCGGGAAGTCTGCATCCTTGCTTGACCGGCTGACAAGCAGCGCAAGAATGAGAGAGTTACTGCAAATAATCTATTATAAGGTTCTTGGGTTTTAAAATAAACTTACTCTTGTTCCTCATGATGCATCGTGCGCAGGGGTTTTTGCCACCCATCCTAATGATTTGTCTGTCGTTTCCGTGGGTACAGACGCGTTTATCTGCATTTTTTTTGGACCAGGACAGCATGGCAACGTTTATATACTTCAGAGTTATTTGGGTCATGAAGGATACAAGCTCTTAAGTCACTAATTACTAAATGTTTTGTCAAGAATTTTACTTAACTAATAACTTCTGATGCTATAAAGTATGTTCTAATGAACAGTGTTGCTTGAAATCCATCCTAGACATGGAATTAGCTTATCAATAATCTACTGAGAGAATCTGGTTCGAAGTGTTTCCCAGGATAATTATCATTATCAAAGGCTATCCACACATTGCTGTGGCCAATTCATTCACCACAACTACAATCACACAGCCTTTTGAAATTTGATCCACCAATAAATTAATTATGTGACATTATGATTCTCAGTAATATATCTAGCTGCTGGGACATTATGGGCATTATAATTATTCCTTAAAACTTTCTCCATTTTCTCATGTCAAAGAATAGCAATAATGAGCACTACAATACCGCTGTTGTAGTGTCAGGGTCGCGCCTGCCAAGATTTCCTTATACAACTCAAAAAATGATCAATGTCCTTCCAGCCAACCAGACATAATCCCTGCCCTGCCATACGCAGCCATACAGGTGATAGTTCAACAACCCATGGGTTCCACAAGCTAGCATATTCAATCACTTTGCTGCATGTCAGTATGAGCACTGTGTAGAACAAGGACCCCAGGACTTGCTTTACCAAAATTGACAATGGCAAAATGAATTATGCGGAGGCGGAGTTAACTTCCCCCAACTGATGCCGACAGGAAAGTAGAACACATCACGAGAATCTGAAAATTGATTGCTTTTTGCATCCACGGTAAAAATTTACATAGTCAAACATCCTTATACAGCCTACATTCTGGAAAACGGTATTCGAGGTCCATAGGCTCTACAGAAATTAACAGGAATGAACGAATGTCAGACGCCAGTGTTCTGACCAGCAACAATATAGACGACGCGAATGAGCGAAGTTTTGATCTACTTCAACTCGTACTAGTTGAATATGTGCTCCGTGGCACATCGGTATCTGTGGCACCAGAACCTTGTCCAGTCCCATCTAATTCAATAGGGGGTATCCTGCGTGAGTCCAACATAATGGGTTCGAACAGTAAGATGTGGGCAGAAGTGGTGGGAGAGATCAAAGAAGTCGAAGAAGACGAGGTTATTGTAAAGAATGGAGACATAGAATTGTCTTGATTATCAGGTGATGGAGAACCCTGCGAATTTTGCCCTAACGGATTGCTGTCGTCCGGGATGGACGACTCGTGGCGGCGACGATCGATCCGAGTACCAAAGATAATGCCTAATACAATTCCGATTACGACAATATTGCTGAGGAGCACGATGAGTGCAATCCCCTTTTTCGTACGCCAGAACGGTATTCTCGGTTTGCTCATGTGACATACAGGTTGGTCGTCCTTAGTGTCGGCGCCTTGGAATGGGTACGGCTCGTAAGCCAATACGGAGACTTTTGAGCTGTTGTCAAAATGCAACGGCCGAAGGGAAATTGGTGGGTCATTGTAGTCAGGTGGTGGCGTCCGTACGCAGGCCACTGGTGCAGAAGTGTGAAGATGGTCGGGGAGTAGAGAGTTGGGCAATCCAGTAATAGAGGAATTCTAGAAATGAAATGAGATAAGGGACGGTAGAAGACAGGGACTATTTCAACGTCACCTGGAGCGAAGAGGTCATTTCCTGCTGAGCTGGCTTGTCCCATCGTTGGGCCTTGGTCATTACCATCCTGACTGGCTGAGTGGATGCCATTGGACTGCTGAAGAGTGAGTTTGTGTCGGAGCGAACGTAAATTCAAAAGAGTGACGGGGTGAGGGTTCAATCAAGAAGAAAGCAAAAATTACATTTGAAGAGGCTGCTTCGGATGGGCGTTATATAGCAAGCTATATCGAGACTAGGCGATTTTTATTTTTGGTCACAGTCCATCAAGATAGATGGGGGGCTCCAGGGTTCCTGATTTATTATTGAGGCGATTGACTGGACTTGAACTGTACACGGGTGCAATAGTATGTATGACGAATATGAAAGTGAGTGCCATTCTGTCAAAGGGCTTTCAGAAAACATGTTAAGGGTATGTGCTTGAGAGGAAATGCTCCCACATCAAGAGAGAATTATGTAAGACTTCCAAAATCGGCGTTTCCTAGAAAGGCTCCATAGTGCACTACTTACCGATCTCACGACACTGACAGATCAATTCGAATCGACGCCGACGCCGACTGAAGTCAAATTTTTTCAGGAAGACATTCTGGTCTATGAATCATGTATCAAAGTATCCTTCCACGATTGGGGAGAAGGACATTGGTCGAGCCTGTGATTGGAGCTGATGGGTCCTGGGGCTTAAAACTTAACACTAAATCATACTACCCAAAACGAACTGCTGTTACGGAGCTATCTTTCCTTATCC
>Ga0153992_100569_pt1 | contig 10524 bp, 10 predicted proteins | sample TSNC076MetaG_FD_104683 | JGI IMG/M metagenome (GOLD analysis project Ga0153992, IMG submission 104683) | Attine ant fungus gardens microbial communities from North Carolina, USA - TSNC076 MetaG | ecosystem: Host-associated > Fungi > Mycelium > Unclassified | place: USA: North Carolina, Lumber... | reverse complement strand
GGAGGAAAAGGAGGAGGAAAAGGAGGAGGAAGGGAAGGGGAATAGATTGAGATCGAGGATGATGATGAAGAGGAAGAAGAATAGGGAACAAAGTGTCAAGTATGTTTCTGAGACGAGGGTTGTGCCTAGGATGTGTGTCTTTCTGTCTATTGTTTCCTGGTCAATGTTGATGAGATTGGATTTGATTTAGCGATACTGCTGTGACGAAGAAGGGTCATCTACTGATACTCGTCGATGCTAATCAGAACGTATGGGAAAGACGATGGTTTGTTCTTCGACGGTAAGAAAGATGTTTCTCTCTCTCTCAATGATGATGACGATGATAATTTTCGTCAAGACCGTATCTACACATGTACGCCCATTCCAACGAGGTGGAAGAGTTGGGTGTCATTAGTCTTTTTGGTGTCAATGTTGAGAGTGATCCTCTCAAGGAATCTCTACTTGGAGTGAGTGTGATTCTTTTTTTCTTTTTCTTTTTCTGTCAAGTGATTCATCTTCTGCGTTTTCCTTTTTTTTGGGTGGCTGTGATTTTTGACTACACACACACTCACACACACACACTAGAAGGTGAACTCGTTTACGTTGTTTACGGCATCGAATTCGTATGCTTTAGCTGCAACACATCTAAAGGAACTTGTATCATGGACGACTAAACTGGATCCGGCAGGATTACCGTTATCAGCCGCTTAATTGATCTTTTTTCTTTTTTTTCTGTGTCATATATAAATATCTCTGTCATATATAAATAGATAATTAGTTGTTGGAGATCTGCATTACACTATATGGGGACTTTTCTTGTTTGTTTTGCCATCTATATGCATGTTCGTGTCTTAACTCCGGTAGACTACTATACTATTTTACATCTTATCGCATGGTATGATTGACATAAATATATACCTTTGGATGAGACGAATGTATGGGCCTTAGCACCTTGATGGAGGTTCCATCAATCATGGGCTAGAAAACGATGTTACATGTTCTATTCCATACATAGAATTTAGAAGGAAATATCATCACTATGTCTCACTCCTTGTCATCAGAAGAGGCTCGAACTTCTTGGAGCATCTGGTCAGATTCCTTCATCCCCACTTTCCGGGGATCTTGACATGTGTGAGAGAGCATATGTGTAAGTATGAGCAGTTGATTGATTGATAGAATGAATGGAAGTTTCTCTTTTTTTATTGCAGCCCATCGAGCTTGATATCAGAAATGAAATGAACGATTGACAGCCTTGTGTGAGAGAAGAGGACATAATTCTAATCAAGACAGATGTCAATTTTTATTTTCCCCTTACTCCCTCCCTCCACTTTCCCCCACTTTGCTCCATATATCAAACGTTTCATTTGTTCGGCGGAAATGCGCCTCTCGATAAAGTTTTTCCTTTGTTTTAAAATGAGATGGAAGGTTCTGTCATGAGTCATTTTCTCTCTCTCTTTCTCTCTTGCCTGCATTAAATTAATCAATCACTCTCAAAAGATTTCCTCCGTCAACTATTCCTATTCCGGTTTTACTTTTCGGGAGTAGTGTGTGAATGTATGTGTGAAACGGCTGTATCACCTTATAGCCTTTTTTTCGGAAGTGCTCCTTCCCCTTGTTTAATTCACTTTTTTACCAGAAGCTGATTATAGTTTAGCTTTTGAGAATCGTAAATGACCAATGCGTAGTGGGAGAGGGGAGAGATTTGTCGCTGTCTTTTCTCACGAGACGCTTCTGCAGATATATTTCCTCGAGCTGATTTTTTTGGAAACATTATGTTTATCGAATGATGTAACGGCTAAGACTGAGTTTCCTCCTGTGCGTTCCCATCGATGCGGAAGTCGATCAACTTATCTTCTGCATAGCATCATTGGCCAACTTCTGAGCCACTATCGTTCTCTTCCATGTGGAAACCTTGGGCTGTGCTTTTTTCGGACGCTGATGACCTCTGATATATCTAGACCGAGAGAGGGTTCGTGGCAGCGATTCGGCTGAGCAGAGGCTTCTCTAAACTAGAACTTGTCGTGTTTCCGTAAGTTTTCCCACTTGAGATAAGTCGATAGATCAAGAGCTTGTGACATTGGCATCTAATGCGCATACGATAGACCAGATATAGCAGGATCCCTTGGGATTGAGATGAACTTTGTATGCGATCCTGAGCTGATCCTGCCATCAATCCGCAAGCATCCGTCTTTTGGTGCTATAGTAGTGTCAAACACATTTTTCAACACATCTTTGCAGCGTTGCAACATGTAGCATCAAGTGCTGTAATGAAGACGTCATTGAAACACCATCGATGATTCTTCTTGCCTGGTATGTCATGATGTTTCAATGTGTTAGTCACTTTCAGGGTCCAGCTTTGTCATGACTGTTGTTCCTTGTTTTGAAGATGCTGATGTATATTGTCGTACATTCGATCGCCTCCTTCAATGATTATCTTATCAAATAACTATGCACCCACTAGGGATGCATTTTAACAGAAATTTATGTTTATTAATTCAATTTGGCAGTAGAGCCAAATCACTGAGATAATGCAGTCTCAAAGCCACACAGGATCCAGGCTATAACTTCGTTAATGGGCTCCAGAATTGAATACAATAGTCCTGGTAGTTCTCTTTTTTTTTCATACCTGCTGTTACAGAAGTAGGTATTGAGTTATGGACAAGCAATGCAATATGGGAGGGAAAAACTCATCTCAACAGCTACTATTTATCTGTATTAAGAGGGACATCAAGACATGAAACAATAGACTAGTTTGAGTGTAATATTTGATATTCTAACAATTAGGACCTATCTAATTGCAATCTGAACTGAAAAGCTCATAGCTGCAATAGCGGTGTTCTAGTGGCACCAGCCTGTCAGGTGACTTGATATCCCAAATTAGGTGACAACTTGACATCAGGATACCCGCTGGCTTTCCAATGGAACAGAATCATTCCGGGAGAATGGTTGGAGTAGAGGAATGATTATGTGGGATGCATCAAGTAACTCCGAAAGACTTGATGGAATGGATCGAGTGAACTGCCCCACACTAGGTACATTGGACCACCCTGATGCACACTAGGTGTAGTCATCTTTTACAGTTGATACAGCTTGCTATGTTGTACATACATAGATTATACTCTCTATATGAATCTTTGTGTTGCATAATGTACATATCTGTGGGTAGCAAGATTCCTTGTGATGACTACCTGTAGAGTCAGTACTTTGTGTCATACCCAACACCCCCTGATGACATGTGTTCCTCCAGCATTACCAAGTTGCCTGTTTTGACTAGTTTTGGTTGCGTGTTTGCAACAAGTATTCGCTTGAGCCCCTCTTTTTCCAAATCTCTACACTCAACAATTTCAACAGGTGTTCGTTCGTTGGATAAGATTATTCAGATTGTTCCGGTGTGATTGTACTGGAATGGAGTGGAAGTCGATGAGTATCTTAAGGCTAGGCTTATATCACATGTGTTCAAGAAAGAGATGGTTTTACCAACCAACTTGATTGAAAGCATAGCATTTTAGATAGACATAGGAGTAAGCGATGACATACTTTGTTGAATATTGCTCATCGAGATATTTGCAACACAGACAGCCCTAGCCCAAAGCTTAGGGCGACACTCAAAAAGACCTGATCAGGTAAGTATTAAAAATATATCGTGGTGCCTAATGATACAGTGCGAGATCCTATTTAAGCAAAACAAAAGGAAATAGCAATAATGATGAAATAGTAATTGCTGTCGTTGAATACGTGGTTCCTTCCAAGTCAGAAGAGGAGCCCGGGCTCCAATAAAAATCTATGAATGGACTAGGACGTCTAGAGAATTGGTTCCAAAGGTGAGGGTAAAATGCAGCAGTGACGAATAGGACAGCGGAATAAGGATAGAGTGACCTGCAAAACATATAAAGGGTATCATTCCATTCCACAGAAAAGAATCCATATCATTAAAAACCGTTTCAATCGCAGAGCTCTGGGTTGTCATTCTGAAATATAATGAGGTTACTGATGAATCACTCGGAAGTTCAGTCATCGACAAGACTCACTTGGCGAATGAATGTGAACATATGACATGTAATGTAGCCTTTTGCGAAGCCGGCACCAGCGTAAGCAAAGAGATATTGCCATTTGCGTTTGAATACTTCGTAGTCTGCACGAGAACTTAACGCTAGGTAATCCTTGACAATAAGGTCCTGAGTGAGGTTGTCTTCGAGACGACGGCCCCATTCACGAAGAGTACGGGGATAATCTGAGCATCAAACATCAGTCAAAAGATGAGTGGGACAAAATATGCCTCGATGCTTACGAGCAGCATGGTTCTCGACGCCTTCAAGAGTGAAACGACCCTGCGAGCCGGTATTCATAGCAGTGATGAGGGCAGTCGCGCTCGGTAGAGAAGAGTTGGGCCACATATAGCGGCGCATGAAGTCCTCGGCCCTAAGAAGGGGTGCAGCGTGTTAGCATTGGTGTCTCAGAGTGCTTTTCGAGAGTACGTACTGATAATCAGTATATCTCGACTCTGGAAACGTTGTAGATGTAACAACGGCTGCGGCATCTTTAGACTTAAGAGCAAAGTCAACTAACTTGAAGTAAGTGTTATAATACTTGGGGCCGACGTGCTAAACCGCTCCCCGTCAGCAGACGTCAGGGCTGAAACTTCAAGCTTGCTAACCTCGATCATCTCTATTGATATAAAGGCGTCAAATGCTTTCTCGAAGTCTTCAGGTATTTCTCTGTAATCGAGAAGGTGTACGCGAATGCGGTCCTCAAAACCTGCCGCCTTGATTCGCTTCTCCGCAAGGGTCTTTTGTTCGACAGAGAGTGTCAACGTATCAACTTCGCATCCATAGCTGCGGACAGCCTGTGTGAGTAGTCAATATTTTTTCAAGCCTGGAAGAAAAGGGAAAAATGACCTCAATTGCTAGACCACCCCAACCACTTCCGAATTCAAGGATGCGGTGACCAGGCTTGACCCGTGCCTTCTGTAAAACGTGATGGATTTTGCGCAGCTGAGCTGCCTCCAAATCTCCTGGGGTAGGACCATCTTCAAGGTCACCACGCAGACCTCCCTCTGCTTCGGACCAAAGCGCACAAGAGTACATCATCTCCTTACTGAGGAAAGCCTGGAAAAGGTGAGGCCCAAGCAAGGTATTAATGAAACACGAGAATAATTACCTTAAACAATTCATTTGACTGGTCATAACTGGCGATGGCGTTAAGCCTTGCCTGAGAGCGAGTTTGGCCAAGGAAACTGTTGTAAAGGCCAGAAATAGCAGAAGAAACCTTTGCGATCGTAGATGAGAGGGTCTCCTCCATTCCTGACTGATTGTCGAGCCAAAGCTACAAAGAAAAAGAAATCAGTCCCATAATAGTACGTCGTCAATAGGACTTACATTCATGGCGCCTTTGAGAGATGATACTTCAACGTCGCCGATCATATATGCCTCGCTGACTGCCAACATGAAACTCAGGTTAGATGAATCCGAGATGTGAAGGGAAGCAGGGACATACAGCCCAAGTCTCCTGATCTGTATCTGGTCGTAAGCAAAGAAATCGTAACATAGTAAAATGCTGAATACTTGCAGTAGTATGCGTAGCCAGAAATTGCCATTTGTAATTTTGATATGGACGTCATTACATCCCTTTTGGTAGTTACCATAATAGTATGTCCCTTCTGAATCGGAGATTGTGAGGTGGCCCACGTTTATCGCGTCGTCGAGAACAGCCACTATTGAGCTCCGGGCTAGAGTAGGCAAAGTCAAGTTTTGATCAGTGCGCTACGTACTAGGAATGCATACCGAGAGCGACAAGCCATGATTTTGGACTGAGGTTTGAGAGGGAGAAGAACGAGCTTGGCTGGAGAGCTTTAGAGGGAGTGGGGAATTGGACGCAGGATTGCTGGAGCGAAGTAGACATTCTGAGAAAGAAATGGAAGAGGAGAGGTTGGCTGGTTGAGAACGAGGACAAGGAGAGGACTTTATATGCGTCGGGCGTACGAGCATTGAGATCGGCAGATTTCCCAATCTGTGCACGAATCTGTCAAGGTATTGCCAACAGCTCTGCATGGAAGGATTCGCGAGAGATGCATCGCAGCCAGATGAATCGCACTGGCAAAGATGCATTGTTCTCACACGAAACTCATCAGTACATGTTCCTTCATCGGGGCACTCGATCACTGCAACGATCAATACAACTTGTGATTTCTGGAAATTCACAACCAACCTTCTCCATTCTCCATACCGCTACTCTCGTCATCCCGACTTTTCTAAGTCAAGTTAACTCCATCAGCTGGCTAGGCACAATTACTGATATTGGTTCAAACCATACAGGATCCTAAGTACAATCGACATTGGAATCCAAGGATTTCATTCCGGGTTCCGAATCCTGATCAAAATATCTCCAGCGGAATCTGATCCCAATTGGCGACTACTCTTCATCTCGATAACCTTTTGACTGCCTCTTCAAATTGGGATCTTCTATTCCAGAAATAACGTTGTACTTTTGCAGAGTCTGCTCTCTCGAAGTTCCCCCAAAACGACTTTTGACCCCCCTTTCATTTCATGTCCTTGAGACTATCTGTAATTTTTTTGAACTCCCGTCGCCAATTTTGTGGCCGTATCCTCAGAATTTCAACATGTCATTTTGTAATATATGCTTTCCTCCATCTATGCTTGTTACCAGCATAATCTTCTCTTTATGGCCTACCCAGACCATAAGATGTAGTGATCCGTTGTGACGAACCAAATTCCAACCGTATATCCCAGCCCTCTCGTTCACCGGACAGGCAATATCTGGCCAGCTGCAATCCGAGAGCTGAAACTAATCGTATGTGGACCCACATATGAGAGTGACAATCCTCTCTCAAACTCGTCTCTGTCAGGGTTTTCGTCCATCTGATGGACTGAATCCTGTTCCCCAATACATCTGCGTGACGGTTTACTCGGTCCTGTATTCATTTGTTGGCTCTTCACTGGGAGTATGATCGACCGGTTACCGAGGTGTCCTTAGGTATCAAACCATCGCAACCTGTTGTTTGTAATTTGGCTTTCACTGAAAATCATCTAGTGACTAGCCCGGCTTGCCAATATCCCGATTCCTCCCTCAAGAGGCGACTAGTCTGGGGAATATCAAACTCAAGGCCCAAACGGCAGCCTTCAGCCGGCAACCCTCAACTAGTGCTCGGTAGGACCGTTGAGTAGGTTGTAACTTTCTCTCTATCTTTGCACAGAACCCGGAAATTCCGCTAGTCCCTCGGTTTTCGAAGACTGAGACAATATCAATTCTGTTTCGTCTGATGGAGAAGTGTCACCATTCACCTTCCTATCAAAACCGCTATACATACAATGATAAAATGATGTCTAAAACGGCTTATATCTAAGTGGAAGCCACGGGAATAAGCACAGACATGCATTTTCTAGCCGTCGCTAATCATTGATTAACCCATCATGTCCTTCTGGGATACACCATCATCAATTGCTTCCCTCGTGGCTTTTGACAATTCGGTTGAATGATATCATACCTTAGACCCTATCACTTGAAGCCTGAAGCCTTCTTCCTGAGAAATAGCGGTCTAATCACTTGACAACTATTCGATGCAGAAAACGATAGTCACGGACATGATCTATAATGACAACATCCTCCGTTGCTCGGATCGAATATCTAGAAACATCCTTGAGGTATATACTATGAGAGGTCTGAGACGCGAGTAAATGTCGGTGTGTGAACACCAACTCTACCAAATGTTGAAGCTGATGCCTGCCAAGCCTCGGAGTCGCCCGTCTCCTTGCAATATGCAGCAATGTACAGAAATCGTCACCTGGTGTGCTTTATCTGAGAGACTTCGTCTGAGGAGTAACTTCGTCGGATGAGGTACTAACATATTAACAACTGCCCACCAACAACTATACACTGTGCGAGGCCCTGTTCTTCTAATAGGGTGAAGACGGACACTGGTTTTGAATATACTTTACGTTCATTCTGATTACTGTTCGCTTGCGTTCCGAAACGTTGAGTTAATCATTTCACCTTCTACTGGCACATTCTGTCCGTTTGTCATTCGTTCCAATTGCCACTATCCCGCCGAGAGCCCAAGAAAGTAGAGCAGGTTACAGCTCTTGAAAGTAAGTCAAACTCCAATGGAAGCTATCCGAGGAAGCTGCTAGTAGATCAATCTCATCGTTAAGCCGTTTTTATAGAATGTTTCGAATAAGCAAATAAAGTAAGATAGTAGCCCTAATTTTAACAGACAGTGTCTGTAATAGACTAGAAGGTGCTTGATGTTTATCGCCATAGTTAGATATCGGATCCTCGGAACATTAAACTGAGATACAAGGCAACCAGCGACCCTTCATGGCTTAAAGAGGGAATTTCAGCGATGTAAGCCATCTCATCGACTACCAGTTTACTGATAGAGCTTTAACATTGAAAGGAAGTCTATTGAAAAATTGACCGGTCTATCACTGTCAAACCCGGATTGGTCGATTTAACTTGTCCGCTAATGATCGAGCGCGTGCCCTTAAGCGTTACGACTCGATATCCACATCCGCAAAGTATTCCTTCTAGTGGAATTGAGCTCATGTGTCGCTCCTGGCAATAACGCTTATGGCATAGACATAAAACTGATGAATGTGAATTATGTGAATTCAGAATGCCTGTGTTCGTGTTTGTCTCTTGATGGCCACAAACTTGGTTATCGTGTTCGAGAGCTCAATAAACGTAAACGAGATCCGACTCTAAGTGGACTTATTGGTTCGTGGATGAGTTTGGTGTACTACCCCGAACCACTGCCTGGGCATTGGTGATTTACTACATAGGGGCTGAGTGAAGTTCATGTTCATTATTGGGGATTACAGTCGATCCAAATAAGCGTTAGACCATGAGATTTCGGCCTTTGAACACCTGTATGAGTCTAGCCATTGCGTTTGGCCCCAACATGGAAACGATGATTACTGTCGCTCTGAGATGAGATCTCGTGAGGCTTTGATCACGGACACAGCATGAACAGTGGAACAAAAGACAACGACAGATGTTGTAAATATCCGGCAATTATCGACCAATTTCATAATGCAGCTGAACTACAAGTGACTCAGAAACTCGGAAATTCCTCGATCAGAATCTTGCCGGGTCTGGGTCGAGGGAGGTATTCTCTCTATTGAACTGGTTCAACGACTAATTAAAGGGTTCGAGCTCAGTGAATTGAAAATCATGCACAGACGTTCCGTACCTACATCGGTTTCAATTGCAGTTGCTATTGTTCGGAGAATCAGCGTCACGAAGAGGACTAAACACAGGGGAAATATGTATTTTATCCTACTTTAAGAACAATCACTTCAACTCCAGAGACTCTTGGATCTTGACGGAACTCCCTATTCCGCGTCCATCACTTGAATTCCCCAAACAATCAACCTTTCGCGGGGATGAATCGCGAGGTGTCGCTTACGTTGTCTGGTGTTCTACTGTTCAAGGGTTCAGATAAGCAAGCTGAGAACCAACTTTAACGGAAGAACGAAGAAAAAATAAGCGGCCACTTCTCGGAGTCCAGGAACTTAAACCTCCTAGCTTAGCTGAGGAGCCTAAAAGAGCGTAAAGATGCGGTCGACTCGTATTAAGCCACAGTGATTCCGGGTGCTGTCTGATCGCTATATTGTGTAGAGATGGAACTATAGTATAGTCGGCTTGCAACATCTTTAACAACCCAATCTAGACCAGACACCAGGTTCTCTCCGGTAATCGCACTGCAAGGCAAGATTCTCCAATTGTGGGATTTAATAGTGTCCAGTTCAAGAGCCTATAGGATATAACGCAGTTTGAATGGCACAACGCTGGCTCGTCAAAGAGCAGGGATGCAGAGAATTTCTATGGGCTTACTTGACGGATGTCTGCGTCTGTCATTGATCCTTGCAAATCCTGTTTGTTAGCAAATACAAGCAAAGAGGCTCCCGCTAGTCGCTGTTGAGGAGGTGTGATTATTGATATGAGTTGGTGGCTCAAGAGCCAGAGTGTAAGAAGAGGATGTAGGACTCTCACATCTTCTGTCAAAAGGCTACGCAATTCATCTCTACAATCGCGCATTCTCATCTTATCGCTCGAGTCGATGACCCACACGAGTGCATCAGTTTGCTCAAAATAGTTGCGCCAGTATGGTCGAAGTGTCCGCTGACCACCAACATCCCCTGAAGAAGGCTGAGCGTTCAGTTACGGTTGTCTTACGGTTGTCCCCAAGAAGTGGCAAGGAGGAACTCTGGGCGGCAAAGATGCGATCTTACATATATTAAGGGTATACCTAACAACAGAGTCAAGGAAGTTGCGGCAGAGAAGCTGCTCGAAACTCACTTTGTATAGGCAAAAGTTTTGATATTGAAGCCAAGAGTTGGGCTAACACTCATGATGTCCTCGCCATTGAGCTTCTTGAGGATCGTGGTTTTCCCTGCATTATCAAGGCCTCTAAGAGATATAGGGTTAATGATAGGTATATGAGATAATAAATGCTTACAAAAACAAAAATCTCATCTCCTTTTCCTTTTGTCTGTTTTTCCTAATAATTGTCAGGAGTCCCATCTTCTG
>Ga0153992_100562_pt1 | contig 10610 bp, 10 predicted proteins | sample TSNC076MetaG_FD_104683 | JGI IMG/M metagenome (GOLD analysis project Ga0153992, IMG submission 104683) | Attine ant fungus gardens microbial communities from North Carolina, USA - TSNC076 MetaG | ecosystem: Host-associated > Fungi > Mycelium > Unclassified | place: USA: North Carolina, Lumber... | reverse complement strand
CTTGGTCGAGTTTTTGAAACGCGGCTTGGTATGTTGTTTCGAATGACGTAGTAGACTCGGGTTGAGCAGCATGACGAGATTTTTTGGGGCACGTGTTTGGCCTGGACTGGAAGAAGCTGTGTTTGGATTGTGATCGTTGTGATGTGGTTCTATTACGTTGGAACCCTTCGAGATGCTGGGAGTCATGATGCTCTGTCCTAGTTCTAAACAAGGTTTTCAGCTATGATATGTTTGTATTGTCGAGCAAGAAGACAGAGAGGATGTTAGGAATAGGTTTTGCAGACTGTCCGAGTAAAAGGTAGACATGTGATTAGTTTGCTCAGTCAGAAAATTGGCCAAGTCCAAGTCAGACAGTTGGGTGTGGATATAACATTGATTCCAATCAATTTATTTTCTTGTTATTTTCTTTTCTTATCCCTCATCTCACTTATCATGAGAGTTTCTTATTGATAGCTTATCCAATGCCTGTTTGCAAAATATAGGAAGGTTATCAAGTTTGGTTGGAGAAAGCTCTCATAGTTTATGGGGGAAACTGGCAGTTTTTACACTCAGAGTGAGGCAAGATTTACACAGCAAGTCTCAGTGGTCAACAATGTAGGTTGACAACTGAGGTGCAATAGTAAAAGTGTTCAATATATAAACTTAGCAGTTGGCTGTATCACAAATGGTCACTTACTGATTTGTAATTGGGTTGAGTTCAGGCAATGTAGGACAAAAGTGAAAACTTGTTGCAAATGTACTGACAAGGGCAAAAGGAAGGTTTGACAGATGGACAATGAAATAAGATAGGAAAAGTCCAAAAGTTTCCAATTGCATACTAAACAAGTTTGTGGGAATGAATTCAGATCACTGTCACATACCAGAAATTTGGTATTATTTATTATTTATATTCATTTTCATTTCATTTTCTTTATAATTTCCACTCCTGAACTCCTAATTTGTCTACTTCTATAGAATCACAATATAGACCAAACACTTGTACCAATACTTCTATTCTAGGATTTGTATAAGTACTCTACCAGTACATTGTAATTCTCTAGTTCATAGATTAAAGTCATAAAGTCACATTGTAGTGTGACCATTGGGTTGAGCTAACTATCATGGAATTATGACTATTATTAGCCCTGGACTGATAATGAGTAAATGGTGAAAAAGATGATAGTGATAAGAGATAAGAAAGACAAAGATGATGCAATGGATGATATGTTAGCATATCAAGATTAGGTTGGACTTTGGACTTGACTGGACTAATTATAGATATTAGACTGCAGGAGAAATGTTGGATAAACCTTGGGATAATTATGGACAAATCTTATAATAGTTATGAACTTTAGGATAAATAGAGAAACCTTGAACTAACCCATTTATAGACTCTAACTCAACTAGTTACTCACTGTTACTCACTAGTACTTAGGATAGTAGTTCTTATGACATCACTAGTTAGGATAAATATAATCCTGAAAGAAAAGGGAATGGCAAGTTCTTTCTTTCTGTGGTTCATCTGAAAACCTACTTCTCTTGGAACCCCACATTCTCTCCAGTCTTTGGACTAACTTATGGAGTGTGACTAAAAGTCTCAATATTCATCCTTTTGGTATATGTCATGACATGGCCAAATGGCTAAGTTATTATTTATATTTCTTTTCTTTTCTTTTTATTTAATTAGGAAATCAATGAATGCATGAGAAGGAATGACTCAAAAAGAGATGCATAGGACTTTATCAATAGAAGTAAATACAGAATGTGTATAAGTAGTATATAACAATCAAATGAGAACTCTATTGAGTTCTTCTTGTCAACTCAGACTAGGAGTAGAACTAAGTCATCTTGGCTATATCCTTATACTAGAACTCAATATTACATCCAGAGCACTGTCCACCTTAGACCTTGCTCATCTTAACTCTTATAACTTTTTCAACCCTCAACTGGTAGTCAGCATGATCACTAGTTACCTCCATACATAGCTAGGCCCTTGGCTTAAGGGGACTTGATAGTCAGTTAGGGACTATTGGTGGAAGTACAGTACCAAGCTCAGGTATTGTGTCTAAGACCTGACCTCACAATTGAGTGATGCTCAGTAGTTTACTTGTACTTTTTTCACCCTATAAACCTTGTGCTGAAGTCCTATTGTGGGCTGTACATACAGAGGAGTAATGCTGCATCCTTAGAAAGGTGTTTAGGTTAGAGATCCTCTCCTTGGGGTGATAGTATAACTATAGTATTAGGGCAGTAGCAAGTAAGGCAGTAGAACTCTGGCTGGATGAAGATCTTGTGTCCCAGCAGATGCAGTGTAATTAGTGAGATCAAACTTTCATCCAACCTTTCTAGGAATACATCATAATATCTCTAGAACAATACAACTCTCTTATGAGCAGCATGCTCAATTAACAGTGTACCCTCACTAAATTAAGGGCAGAAATAGAAGGAAGGGAAGGAAGAATATGTTGGGGATGTAGGAAGTTCAGGTACCTGGTCCATAATTACAGGAATCAGAAGGAAAAGACAAAGGGGAAACTAGTTCCCCAAAATAAATTTGAGATAATAGTGAGTAGGATGATGCAGTATAGGGTAAAAGAAGAAGTGAAGATGAGAAAACAGAAGACAGTAAAGGAAGGAGCACAATGTTTTAGATGTTGGGGAGTGGGACACTACAAGTGGGAGTATCCAAATATCAAAGTTGAGAAGGAAAGGAGAAGAAGTGAGGAAGCAGTGCATGTAGCTAGTCTGCAAAAGACACAGCAAGAGAAAGGGCCTGTATGCTCCTTGTGAAAAAAAGTGTAGGAGTATTGTGGCAAGAGGGGTATGTCCCCAAGGGGTGCAGCTCTAGAAGAGCAAGGATGGAAGACAAGGTGGAAGGTGGTAACATTTGTGGAGTATGGGGGGTATGAATACAAAGGCACCAAAACACAAGAGAACTGGGGACAGAGGTTTGTCTCTGGAGAATAGCTGAGGAATATTTGGTGTAGCCAATGTCTTGAAGTGTGGAGGTAGAGAGAAAATTTGGCAAAAGAAAGAGGAGTAGTTAAAGTAAAGTGTACTTGATGTGGATAAAGAGATACAGTAGTAGAAGTGTCAAAAGAAGATAGAGAGAGAATTATGTGCCCAGAATGTAGGATAGGAAGGAAGCAGCTATGGTGGGATTGGAGAGTAGTAGCATGCCCTAAACAAGGAAAAGTGCAGCAAGGTGGTATGCAAGCAGGAGTTCTGAAAAGCACAGTAAAAGGAAAGGATGAACAAAGAGATATCAGGAGAACATTTAAAATGTTGAGAGAAGTATGGTTAAACATAGGAGTGGAAAAGATAGATATGCATAAAGGCATAACAGTAGAAGCACTCTTGGATAGTGGTGCAACAGGTATATTCATGAACAAGAAGATAGCAGCAAAACATGGATTTAGACTGCAGAAGCTAGAAAGACCAGTAATGGTTAGAAATGTGGATAGGACAAATAACAGTGGAGGGGCTATTATACACCAGATGGAAGTGGACATGTATTACAAAAGCCATGTAGAAAGGATGAGAATGGATGTGTGCAATTTGGAGAGAACAGATATTATATTGGAGATGCTGTAGTTGCAAGCACACAACTCAGAAATTAATTGGAAAACAGGAGAAGTCAAGATGACAAGATGCCCACCATTATGTAGAAGAAATATGAAATTGGAAGAAGGGAATAAAATGAAGAAAGAAAAAAAAGTAGTGATGCTAGAGGAAGAGAAGATAGTAAAATGAACAATAGATGATAAGGAAGACTGGGGGAGAGAGGAAGAAGTTGAAGTAAACCATAGGAAAATTGAAGAGATGGTTCCTAAAAGGTTTTTAAAGTGGAAGAAGGTGTTTGGGAAGGTAGAATAAGAAAGGATGCTAACTAGGAAGATTTTGGATCACACTATAGATCTCAAGGAGATATTCAAACCATAAAAAGGAAGGATTTACCCTCTATCCAAAAATGAGAGAGAAGAGGTCCAGAACTTTGTGGATGATCAATTGAGAAAGGGGTACATTAGACCATCTAAATTTCCTCAGATATCACCAGTATTCTTTGTGAGCAAGAAGGATGGAAACAAGAGGATGGTTATGGACTACTGCAGTCTAAATGAATAAACCATAAAGAACAACTACCCATTACCATTGATAACAGACTTAATTGATAACATGGGAAGTAAAAGGATATTTACAAAGATGGACTTGTGGTAGGGCTTCAACAATGTAAGAATAAAAGAAGGAAATGAGTGGAAGGGAGTGTTTACAATACACATAGAATCATTTGAACTGACTGTAATGTTCTTTGGGATGACAAACTCACCAGCCACATTTCAGGCAATGATGAATGAGATCCTGAGGGACCTGGTAAATGAAGGCAAAGTCACTGCATTTGTAGATGACATGTTGGTAGGAACTGAAACAGAAGAAGGACATGATGAAATCATGGAAGAAGGCTGGAGAAGAATGATCTCTATGTAAAGCCAGAAAAGTGTATGTAGAAAGTGAGGAAGATTGGATTCCTTGGAGTCATCATAGGACCCAATGGGATAGAGATGGAAAAGGAGAAAGTGAATAGAGTACTAAATTGACTAGAACCAAAAAATCTAAAAGATGTCAGAAAGTTCTTAGACCCTGCAAATTACTATAGGAGGTTTATTAAGGACTTTGCTCAAGTAGCAAGACCAATAAATGTGCTGATGAGGAAAGATGTGAAGTGGCAGTGGGGAGATGAGCAGCAATGAGCATTTGACAAGCTCAAAAGGATCTTCACAACAAAACCAGTATTGGCAGCCTCAGATTTAGATAAGAAATTTAGGGTAGAAGCAGATACCTCAAATTGCACAACTGGAAAAGTACTCTCAATGAAGTACTTAGACAACTTGTAGAGACCAGTGGCTTTTATTTCAAAATCTTCAAGTGACACTGAAAGAAACTATGAGATATATGAAAAAGAGATGTTAGCCATAGTCAGATGTTTGGAAGCATGGAAGCACTTCCTAGAAGGAGCTATGACAAAGTTTGAGGTTTAGACAGATTACAAGAACCTCAAATATTTCATGAAAGCACAGAAGTTGAATAGAAGATAAGCAAGATGGGCCTTGTATCTATTGAGGTTCAACTTTACACTAAAACATGTTCCAGGAAGTAAGATAGAAAAGGCAGATAGCTTGAGTAGAAGGCTGGACTGGAAAGTACAAGTAAAAAAGGACAATGAAGACAAAATGTTGGTAAAGCCACAATGGTTGGAAGTTAGAAAAATAGAAAAGGTAGAAGTAATAGTAGAAGGAGTGGATTTACTAGAAAAAGTAAAGCAGTCAAAAGTAAAAGATAATGAGGTAATCAAGGAAGTGGAAGAAATAAAACAAGCAGGGGTAAAAGCATTAAGAGATAAGGAGTGGAGAGAAATTAATGGTGTTATGTATAAAGAAGGAAAGGTATATGTACTGAGAGATGAGAAACTGAGAGTGAAAATCATTCAGTTATATCATGATACACTAGTAGGAGGACATAGAGGACAATGGAAGACAATAGAGTTGGCTTTTGGTGGCCAGGAATTACAAAAGAAGTAAAGCAATATATGGAAGGGTGTGACACTTGCTAGCATTGTAGTGACTTAGTCTGAGATAACTTAATCACCCTCCTAGTCTGAGTTGACAAGAAGAACTTAATAGAGTTCCCATTCAATTGTAGTACACTACTTATACATGCCTTGTGTTTACTTCTATTTATAAACTCCTGCACATCTCTTCTTAGTTGTTCTTTCTTGCATGTCCACTAATTAAAAGAAATAAAAGGAAAAGAAAATAAATAATGACTTAGCCATTTTGGCTGTGTCATGATACCACCCCTCTCTCAAGTTTCCTCATCCTGAGGATTTTTACAGCTCATAGAAGGGGTCACAGATATTCCCCATGTCATCATCATCTTCCTCTGTCTATTCCTTTATTCCTGAATTTCCCTGTCTGATCTCTTTCTCTTCTTCCTTTATAGTTTCCATCATCCTTTGTTTCCTTGTTCTTCCTCCTTTCCATCTTCTCCAGTTTCTTTCTAACCTTGCCCAGTATTCTTCATCATACCTCTTGTCCAACCATCCAAACAGTTTTCTTGCTGTGAATCTTCCTGGTAATTCTCCTCTCCGAAATGTCCCTTCTTCCTTTTTCTATCTTCTGACATCTTCTATGTCTCTTCTGTGTTCCTTTTCATACTCTTCGACTGCCTCTTTTGCATTTTCCAGATTTTCCCTTCCTTTTCAAGTATCTGATTCTGCCATGAATCCCTTCCATCATACCAGGTACTTATCTTTTCCTCATATTCGCCATTTGTTCAGGATTCTCTCTACTTTCCACTTCTCTTCTCCCTCGATTACTACTGGAGCTGGTTGCTCCTTTCTCTGCCCCTTTACCTGCCCTACATATCTTTGTATTCTACTAACGTTAACTACCAAGTGTATTTTTACTGTACTAGATAGTTCTAATTCTACTGCATTTGATGATACAATCTTCTTTATCCTGTAAGGGCCTACAAATCTTTCCATCAATTTCTCTGTCCTCCTTCCGGCCATCTGATATTTCAGATCCTTAGTACTCAGCATTACCAAGTCTCCTACTTTATACTCATCGACTTCTGCTCTCTTTCTATCTGCATATTTCTTTATCTCCTTTTGTGCTTTTCCTAGCGCTGCTTTTGCTTTCTCCTGGATCTCTTTCATTTTCATTACAAATTTCTCTGCTCCTTTGTATTTCCCCTTCCTTCTCATCTCAAACCCCATTCTAGGATCTTGTCCATAATTTGCCTTGAAGGGTAACACTTTAGTACTTGAGTGCATTTTGTTATTGTAGGCAAACTCTGCCATTCCTAACTAGTCAGGCCACTGCTCCTGCCTGTGGTCAATAAACATCCTTAAGTACTGTTCCAGTTCCTGATTAACCCTCTCTGTCTGTCCATCGGTTTGAGGGTAGAATGCCGTTGACAATTTACTCTTAATCCCCAACATTCTATTCAACTCCCTTATTAATCCTGCTGCAAATTGGGGTCCTCTATCTGAAATAATGCTTTTCAGTAGCCCATGCAGTTTCCACACATTATCTCTAAACAACTTTGCTAATCCCTCTACCGATGTTTTCTCTGTAGTTGGTATAAAATGGACCATCTTAGTTAACTGATCCACTACTACTAGAATGCTATTGTATCCCTGCGCTAAAGGCAACTTAGTGATAAAGTCTGCCAATATATGTGTCCATGGTTTTTCTGGAATTAAGTTTGGCATTAATTTTCCTGCTGGTTGTTCTGTGCAGTTTTTATTGTACTGGCAAGTGTCACACCCTTCTACATATTGTTTTACCTCTTTAGTAATCCCTGGCTACCAAAAGTTTCGAGTGACCAGTTCTACTGTCTTCCACTGTCCTCCATGTCCTTCCACTGGTGTATTGTGGTGCAGCCTAATTATTTCTGCTCTCAATATATCGTCTTTAGATACGTACACCTTTCCTTCCTTATATATTATGCCATCTGCTTCCCTCCACTTTTCATCTCTCAGCATCTTTACTCCTGCTTGTTTCATTTCTTCTACTGCTTTGACTACTTCATCATCTTTTACTTTTGACTTCCTTACTTTCTCCAATAGATCCACTCCTTCTACAATTATTTCTACCCTTTCTGTTCTTCTGACTTCTAGCCACTTGGGTTTTACCAACATCTCGTCCTCATTGTCCCTTTCTACTCCTACCTCCCAATCTGGCCTCCTGCTCAAGCTATCTACCTTTCCCATCTTACTCTCTGGAACATGCTTTAGTATAAAATCAAACCTCAATAGGTATAATGCCCATCTTGCTTGTCTTCTATTCAGTTTTTGCACCTTCATAAAGTATTCAAGGTTTTTATGATCTGTCCAAATCTCAAACCTTGTCATTGTTTCTTCCAGGAAATGCCTCCATGCTTCCAGACATCTGACTACTGCCAACATTTCTTTGTCATAAATCTCATAGTTTCTTTCTGTGTCACTCAGGGATTTAGAAATAAAAGCAACTGGCCTCCATAGCTTGTTGGGACCCTTCATTGATAATACCCCTCCAGTAGCATAGTTTAAAGTGTCTGCCTCTATCCTAAATTCTTTGTCTAGGTCTAGGGCTGCTAGTATTGGCTTAGTTGTAAAGATTCTTTTGAGCTCGTCAAATGCTTTCTGCTGCTCCTCTCCCCACTGCCACTTCACATCCTTCCTTGTCAGCACATTCATTGGCCTGGCTACTCGAGCAAAGTCCTTAATAAACCTCCTGTAATAGTTTGTGAGGCCTAAAAATTTCCTGACGTCTTTCACATTTTTGGGTTCTGGCCAGCTCAGCACTCCATCCACCTTTTCCTTCTCCATCTCTATTCCATTGGGTCCTATAATAACCCCTAAGAATCTGATCTTTCTTACTTTCCACACACATTTCTCTGGTTTGACATATAAGTCATTCTCCTCTAATCATTTCAGCACTTCTTCTTGTTATGAGAGCCCCAAATAGGAAAAGGTTTCCCACACATTTGAACACTTAATCCAAAACCTCAAAGCATACAATGGAGTAAGGATATAAATAGTGTGGGGACTCAGCAAGTCAAATCACATGACAAGGTCAGGTGATCATAGAATATTCTGGAAAGGACATGTGATTGTGGGACTCTAGGATACAGCCACTGTAGTAGTAGTATAAGTAGGGCTGCAATCCAATGAAGAACTCTATCGAGTTCTTCTTGAACATCCAACTAGGGTGATCACTAAGGACATTCACTGTCTATTGATAACACTTCTACTATCTTGTCATGCCCCTCCTCTGTTTCTGTCCCAACTAGCACATTGTCCACAAATGCTGCTACTTTTCCTTTATTAATCATATCTCTCAGGATCTTATTCATCATTGCTTGGAATGTAGCTGGTGAATTTGTCATTCCAAAAAACATAACAGTTGGCTTGAAGGATCCAATGTGTGTGGTGAATGCTCCCTTCTACTCATCTTCCTCTTTTATCCTCACATTGTTAAAGCTCCATCATAAGTCCATTTTGGTGAACACTTTCTTACTCCTCATGTTATCAATTAGATCTGTAATTAGTGGCAGGGGGTAATTATTCTTCATGGTTTGTTCATTTAGGCTACAATAGTCCAAAACTATCCTCTTCTTCCCATCTTTCTTTCCCACAAAGAAAACTGGTGACATCTGAGGGAACTTTGATGGTCTAATATACCCCTTTCTTAACTGGTTGTCCACAAATTTCTGAACCTCCTCCCTCTCATCTTTGGAAAGAGGGTAGATCCTTCCTTTTCATGGTTTAAATGTCTCCTTGAGATCTATAGCATGATCCCAGATTTTTCTTGTTGGCATCCTCTCTGACTCCATTTTCCCAAACACCTTTCTCCACCTAAGAAATTTCTGTGGTACCATTTCCTCAATTTTTCTATGGTCCACTATTACTTCTTCTTCCCTTCCCCAGTCTTCCTTATTATCCACTGTCCATCTCACCATCTTCTCTTCTTCCAATGTTGCTACTCTTTTCACTCTCTTTCTCCTCTTTTCCTCCTTTAACTTTGTATTTCTTCCACATAATAGTAGGCACCTCGTCATCTTGACCTCTCTGGTCTCCCAATTGATTTCTGAGTTGTGGGCTTGCAACCATGGCATCTCCAATATCACATCTGTTTTTCCCAAATCACATACATCTATCCTCATCCTTTCTACATGGCTCTTGTAGTACATATTTACTTCCACTTGGTGTGTAATAGCCTCTCCACTATTGTTTGTTCTGTCTATATTTCTGACCATAACTGGTCTTTCTAGCTGCTGCAGTCTAAACCCATGTTTTACTGCCATTTTCTTGTCTATAAACATTCCTGTTGTACCACTGTTCAAGAGTGCTTTTACTGTAACACCCTTATGGATGTCTAGCTTTTCTATCCCAATATTCAACCACACTTCTCTTAGCATTTTGAAGGTTTGTCTAACCTCCCTTTGCCTACCCCCCTCTTTTGCTACACCTTCCGGGACTCCTGCCCATGTGCTGCTCTGCTGTGCCTTTCTTTTCTGACATCCACACCACTTTTGTCTGTCTGAGATCACCCCCTGTCCTCTATTCTCCTCCACATGGCATTCTTTCTGCCCACACCTTTCACATACCACATACAATACTATCACCTCCCTTGTATACCTCCCCAGCTCTAATAGGCATGCCTCATCTGGAATGTCCACTCTACAGTGCTCCTGTGCCTTTTGTTGTAAGACGTGCACTGGACTTCTCCTCCACTCTTTTTGCTGTGCCTTTTATGGCATGGCTACACATGCTGCCCCTTTTACCACTTGCAACTTCTTTTCTCCTTTCCAAAGAGGACACTCTCTGTACTTGTGTCCCTTCTCTCCATACTTAAAGCATTCTACTTCTACTATCTCCTACTTCCTTATCATTCTCTCCTTTACATTATACTGCATCACCCTACTTGACAACACTTCAAACTTATTTTGGGGAATGGTTCCCCTTTTCTCCTTTCCTTTCCCACCCCTGTTAGGTTAGGTTAGGGTTAGGGTTAGGTTAGGGGTTAGGGTTAGGGTTAGGGTTAGGGTTAGGGTTAGGGTTAGGGTTAGGGTTAGGGTTAGGTTAG
>Ga0153992_100555_pt1 | contig 10667 bp, 10 predicted proteins | sample TSNC076MetaG_FD_104683 | JGI IMG/M metagenome (GOLD analysis project Ga0153992, IMG submission 104683) | Attine ant fungus gardens microbial communities from North Carolina, USA - TSNC076 MetaG | ecosystem: Host-associated > Fungi > Mycelium > Unclassified | place: USA: North Carolina, Lumber... | reverse complement strand
TCCATTTGAGTCAAACGGTCATAGCAACCACCTCAACGCAAGCTAAGATCGATTGGCTCTTGAACATTCCAGGATGCCCTACGCACGCAGTAAATTACAAAACTGAAGATTTTTCGGTAATGGCGAGAGAGGCTACAGGTGGTCAAGGGGTCAATATGGTCATCGATTGTGTTGGTCAAAGCCACTTTGCCAAGAATATTGACGCGCTAGCCGTCGATGGACGGATGGTAATGCTGGCTATGCTAAGCGGTACCGAGTCTCTCTATTCAGGGAGGCCCCTAATGATGCTTTAATTGGTAGGTTCCGTTGCTGAGAGTGTAAATTTGGCGCCAGTGCTATACAAGCGCCTGCGACTCGAGGGTACCACTTTACGCTCTCGTCCGGCCCAATATCAGGCCGATTTGATAGACGAGTATGACCACACCAGTTTCTTTTTACAGTTGTTGATCTTTACTCACTAGATTCACATCAAGAATATTTCACCACATCTCGGGGGAAGAAGGGCATGAACCTATCAGGACATACATTCACAAAGTATGATTCTATTTCACGATCCATAAATCTACCTGGTTATTGCCTCTAGGTATTCTCATGGGAACAGATCAACGAAGCACACAAAGAAATGGAGGCAAATCTGAGTATGTGAGTAAATTGTTTCATGGTGCACTAGAACCTGATTAATTAATAATTAATCAGTGGGAAAATTGTCGTGGAGGTCCTTTGATGTTCACGAACCTGTAAAACATAATCTGAAGTTCGAACTTGCTCAAAGATGTGGTCAGATTATTGTTCTTCGGGAAAACACCTATTAAGAATCAGACATCGGAAGCCTGATTGTTCAGATCTTTGCGCCTGTCGAATGCGAGATATTGTAAAGTAAATCACGGTCATGCCTTGGCATATCAAATTTATTCCAAAAACGACTGTTACAAATTTGGAATAATGTAGAGAACGAAATACCCAGCCAGTGATCCTTTGGGCGAAAGTCTATCTCTTTTCATACGACTGTTGTTTGAAAATGTTTGGACTTTTGACAAGCGTTATCTCGTCTCGTGTGCCGGGGGCTGCAAAATATACTTTAGATTTGAAATAGGATGGTCTGATGGCAAGGCACGTCATTCATATATCTGAAGAACGCTTCCGAAAACCAGTCCTCATAAGCTTCGTTCACTCGATGCCCATAAACGGGAATGTCATCTGACAGCGTGCATAAGACGTAGCGTTGTCTGTCAAAAATAGTACTGATGACCCTTGCCTTCCTAAGAGGCGGCCTTCAAACTGCCCGATCCTCTTTCTGAGTCCAACGCCTCAAATCACATCCAAGTGCAAAAGAACCTAAACGGTCCCACAAAACTCCGAGCCTTCGACTACTACGAGAATCAGTCATCATGTGGAGTCTATTTAGTCATGATCGACTAAGTTTCGTGGCATTGGGGACAGTTCTGTGTTGAAGAGATGGCACTGGTAACTGTGATAGCTTGATTCGAACCCGGAGAACAGCAGGATAATAGTACTTGCATGCAGACTAGCCTGGATCCACTAGAGATAATTCATACTTGGTTCCATGCCCATCGGCAGTCCAGAAGAGGACTGTTACCACTAAATGGTGACTGATGAGAAGGGTGTTCCTGTTGGTCCAAGAGAAGTTGATGCTGATGCACAAGTTCTTTGATGTATTAAGGCTAAACCGAATGAAATTGAGTTCATAAATCATGATACGGGAACAAGAGTGAACAGTGTAATTTTACTTGATGCAGTAGACCCGGTGAAGAGAGGACAACAAAAAAGGCTTCTATTAGGCTGTTATTGGATGATCATACATGGATTAAATCTCCGATTGCTGTTGTCATTTTGATGAAGTTGTCAACGTGACGGCGCTGTGATTGTCAACCGGTGGCAGTCAGGTTCATTACAACTCTCAGGTCCACAAGTATTTATGGGCGTCCCATCAACGCTACAAGGAAGTTTCAATCAAGAACTTCCTCTTGAATGCTGATCTAGTTTTTACGATGTTATAAAACGCATGATCTCGGAAACATCGAGTATTCAGCAAAGACGTAGAAAGCAGTGTAACAAATGCATGGAGCAAACTACGCCACGGATCAATATCTGTTGCTTGTAACAGGTTCAGAACGAGTAGATTGTAAGATGGCTCATGACTGCAGTGTTTCGTGGTGGTCCGCCGTGGCCGGAATGAATAATACTATGGCTATGCTTTGGTCCTCTCGCGGCTTCTGTGGGAAGAAACGGGAATTGCTAGTAGCCTGATTACGGGTAACTGTAGTGCTGACAAGTATTCTAGCATTAAAAGTAGTGTAGGCGTCAAATGCCGAACTTGTCATCATTGCTAACTCCATTTTCTTCCCCTGATCTTGGGCGTCGAGCTTTTGCCGCATCATCATCATCATAAGATCCACATCCTTCACACTGCCAACCAAATCACTCGTGAGAGAATTCCTGTTGGGGCGGTTCCGTTCTGGCAATATCTTTTTCGAGTCAATCAAAGTCATCTACTAACACAGAAACTGCGGCAAGTCCCTCTCCTGGGCCTATAAAGTCTACTCGTATTTTCGAATGACTCCTCACTATCATCGTTTTCATCCCACCCAACTCTCTGTGCCCTCCAGTTGGATCAAATTCTCAGTGCCCCTTCCACGTCGCCCATCATCCAGTCCACCCAGTCCTCCACTAAACTAGCCCTCGCACACATGAGCAGCCAAGGAAGCTCTGGAAACATCAAGTCCGGCTCTGGACAAGGAGGTTTGACAGGAGTCAAAGGTGGCGCATCATCAACTGGCGCAGTGTTCTTCTGAGCCACGACCCCCCCATCATGAGACACTACCCCCTGCCTTTCACATGTAGGGTCTCTGTTGTCATCTCCCCAATCATAATCATCATCACGCTTGGCATGTTTATTCTACTCGCCGAACTCGCATGAGTCACAGTCATCATTAAATTCCCCTTAATTCTCACTTAATCGATGGGTCTTGCACCAGGTGCGCAAGGCATAATATGCGGTTGAGAGGTTGCGAAAGAGACAAGGGTTGAGGAGGCTTCTATTAGACCTATCTGTCGAACCAAGCGGACAACAGCGGGTCTCGACTAATAATCGAGTCCTTTTTTTTCATAATCTCGATGCCTTCGCTCTTGTAGACACCTACCATAGCTCCACCTTCGTAGTACTAGCGTTTTCTCTCTCAGTATCCTTTATCTGTTTATATTAATCGTGTACTACATTTTTCTCTTAGCAGACTTTTCGTACAACAGATCGTAATCATAGCAGGCTTTCTCACCTCTGATCTAATCACATGCGAGAAGGGTAACTCATGATGACCGCATTCAGAACTTCGAAAGCATCGGCCTTCGTAATTGCAGCGTTGAATTCCGATGAGCACGGAAGCGGCGCAGATCACTACATTGTTGATATTCTTCCGCTACACGGATGCGGAGGTACAGTGTAAGATTAAGACGCCTATCTTGTCGTCACTTCGTGGATGGTGGACACGAGGCAATTGAGAGTACGATAGTGATCATTAGGTAGTTTCAGACCACTCATCGCGCCTTCATTCCAATATACGCCGTTGTGATTGTGAAGAGACCAAAAAACATACTCGGGATTTCACAAATTGATCGACGATTCAAAGTAGTATAAATCTATTTTCGGAAAAGCTAGTGCAAGCCTTCGTTAAGCAACCAATTTGACATTAGCTTGCGGCAATACGACACACTTGCGGAAAGAAGGACGGGCGTCTGAAATTATGCGTTATAGTTTGGCAGAATTGTTTCCTTCAATATCCGGCAACCAAATTCCCGTTACGAGCTCGTTGCGTTGTCTCGCTTCCCACCATTGCAAGATGACATCAACCACGTCATCCTGGCGCTTACTGAAATTGTGATCAGCATCTTCCATAAGATGTAGAGAGTGTGTTCCGGGCGTCCTGCTTCCCAATGCTTTCGCATAGATCAAGGCATCATACCTGTTGAATACGAGCAATTGTCAGATATGCATCATCCACTTGCACATCAATCAAAGAAGATTTGTAGATCCGGTGACATTGCCTTTCGGATTGCAACAGTTCCAGAGAAACATAGATACTGAGGACAGAAGAAAAACTCACGGAGGAACAGTCTTGTCTGCCAAGCCATGAAGTGTTAAGACATCTGTCTCCCTTGGAAATTGCTCCCAAATGATTGATGTGTTCCAGGAACAAAACTTCTCGACGTCGTGGGGATGTATCCTCGCTACAATAGGCTTGCGAGCCACTGTGACGTGCCATTCATAATACCCTTGTTTGGCAAAACTTTCTGACCACCGCTGCGGCCCCGCGGATTCTAACATTGAACCATTTGGCGAGGGAATACAACCGTCCGAAACGTGGCGAGGATGCCGCAACCGACCAAAAAGAGCAAGGTGTTACGAAAAACCGATGAGGGAACGGAGAGAAGCAGAAATCAGCATCTAAATGGGCAAAAATAGAACAGGAGAGGCACAAGAAGGTAGATCGTTACCCAGTATTTTCTTTTGAGATGGTTTGAGAAGATATAGAGAAAAAAATTGGTGTGAGCGAAATGGTATTTGCGGAGCATAGCAGAATATTTGAGGCTTCTTTAGGTATACTCACCCACATGCGGTACCGACCCGAGACGTTGATGAAAGCAGGAACCTTCCTTCCAATTTCCGTAGTTGAGATCCATCGAAACCCAACGAGTGATCCACGGGAATGGCCTACGACCAGCTCGATTTTATAACCATATTTCGATTGAAGATAAGCGACGACGGCGTTTAAATCTTCTAAGTCCTCTTCAAGAGCCCCTTGTTTCCATGTACCACCAGTTTCATGATTACCTCTACGATGATAGGAATAAGAATCTATCAAGGAGCGATGAGAAGAACAAGAACATACCGGAAATCGAAACGAAACGAGTCCATCGGCAAGCGATGAGCGAGATAACGTTGAAACAGGTAGTCCTTGTGGCTGGAACACCGAAATCAGAACAGACTGATATGTCTCTTTCAGACAACGATAGAGCAGAGTCCCGGTGCCAGGGCAGTCCTTGCCCAGCAGAAAACAAAGATGAAGCACAGCACATCATCATTTTGCTCACCCCATTGTCCCGTGTAAAATCTGTAGTCAGATGCGAACGCAGGTTTCGAACACGAATTTGATTGCACAGGATCCATCAACATCAGAGGTGCAGAAGACCCAAAGAACCATTGATCCATTTTCGTTTCGATTGGTCATCACGAAGTAGTTATTCATTTCCGGAAGTCAGACAATCGAAACGCTTGAGTAACAATGGTTCTCACCAATGCAAGCTCTCTATCTTTTGTCTCTGTCCCTGGGATGTACTGCTCGAGTACACCGCATATGGACAGCTCAGGCTGATTCGGATGGGGTATGTAGATTTTGGTGCTCGCGCGCTCACCGGCCATGCTAGATGATCAGAAAGAAGGGGTACTCTTAAGAGAAGGAACTGAGGTTAACACACAAAGCAGCTCATAAAGTAGGCCGGCATCCCGGTCTGATGGTTACCGGGACACCGGAAATAATCGAAGCCTTATTCAAATGCTTTGGAGTCGAGCTACATTGTACAGTCAACTGAAAAGATGCCAGAATTGATGATCTGTTAATCTGATAGCTCAAGGGCATGACAGAATTGATTAACAGTGATTTCGGTTCAAAATGATGACTGTTATAACTGGATCTGAGAGTTTGATCATTGAATTTAAAAATTATGTTCCTCACATGTCAATGTTACTATTTTATTGTCAGTTCTGAACTTCTGCATAAAGGCCTGCAATTCTGACCTGTGCTCTGCTTCACAAGGTGACTTCTTTTTTCTGTTTTCTGACATCTGTTATCAATGGTGGGTCACGAATCTGTCTCGTTACAGTAGCTTTGGGCTGTCAGCATTCTCCTGACAGTGTACTAGTTCATTCTAGTCTATACTATCCATTCTTCTTTACTCTATCATCTAGACTAAGATACTTTATTATCTAGACTAAGATGTATTACTGTATCCCAATTGTTCTGGATAAGAATAAATCTTATCCATCTTCCTGTTCTACAGACATTTGTTTTCCACCCTCTTGACAGCAATGGAGACAAACAGGAGAAATTTCTGAAAAATATGACAATCTCTCATACTTCAGTGATGAGAGATGCAGCAGCCCAAGAAATTATCGAAATAGCCGCCAGTGATAAGCTTCATCACATAATTGAGCAGCCATTTGATTCATTTAGATGTCTCTAACAGTCTGAAAGACATCCATGTTCATATTAAATTTGAGACTGCTTGAATGTTACATAATATTCTCAGATTCTTTCACCGAATCATAATCAGTGGCAAAATATCATTGAGAAAATGGATGAAAAATTCTTTAGCGTCGTTAAAAACAATCCAGAACTGTGGAATTCATTTCCACAGCTGCTAAATTGAACCTTTTTTTATTCTTTGCACTTAATTGATAAGACAATTTTAGTGGTCAAAATGAGGTTCGAACATCCAACCGCATGTGAGATCCTGCGCTCAAGACCTATACTCGAACAACTCATTTTATGCTCTAGTGACAAAGACCTATTAGTAAACATGTTTGCCTACAAAGATATGCATACAAAGATATGCACCGATGTGATGATAAGGAACCAAAAGGCATGATTATAGGTCATGGTAGTAACATGCTAAAGCGATGTAATAAAACTCAAGCCTGCAGTGCCCTCTTGCCCAATATCCTCGTCTTCACGCTCTTCCTTTGCAAACCAGCCTTTGCACTGACAACTTTGTCCTTCTTTCCCGATGCAGCGTCAACCCGTTTTCGTTTGAGCCCAGATGACTTCAGCTGAGGTTCTGTTGACGGGACTGCAGGATCCGATTCCTTCGTTTGGTGAACTGTCGAGGAATCAACCACGGGTTGTGCTTGCTGATCATTTTTGATGAACTTTGTGGCAAGCTCTGTCCTAGATGAAACAACGGATCCATTTCCTTCCTTCTCGGATTTCACCTTTTTCCTCGGTTTTTCACTCTCCTCACTCTCGCCTTCCTGGACAGGTCGTTTCCCATTGGCCTGTGTTTTGTGTACCTTCACCTTCTCCTCTTCATTCTGCATCAATTCGGTCCACCGTTCGTTCAAATCGCAACTCCAGATAGGCAAACTAACACTAGTACTAGTCTTGAGCATCAATGACTGAATGTTATCCCAGCCGCCTTTGGTATAATATGCAACCGCAGGTATGACTTTGCAGATATTGGAGAGGGCCTGTGCAGGTGTGTGGTTGAGCGTTGCAACCTTAATCGACCTGGATTGGCGAGGGAAAGGATAGAGTGACGGACGCCATATAAACACGAGCCAGTCGCAATATTCAATGACACAGGCGGAGGCAGAGTGCGTGGTATATAACATTTTGATTTGTACAAATGTGTTCGTTTCAGTTGATTCGAATGGCAGTGCATGAGCATTTTACAAAAGATATAGGGAAGACAAAGCGTACATGCATGTGCCATTATTTCGGTGCATACACGTTGTAGAGATGGCTCGCTCGAGTTCACCTTTCAGATCTTTGCGGGTAAGACGCACCGGGATAGGTTGTCTTTGATCAGAAAGAGAGGTGAACAATCATTAAGATTAAGTGACGAAAGATACCAAAAAAGATGGTGCGGCGCAAGAAAAAAACTTTTGTTAATATCGTACAGATGGAAAAACGCAAAAGGCAGACGCACTTCTTAGCCTCAAACCATTTTGAGCCTAGCAACTTTGGAAGTAATGGGATGACTCTGTCATCGGCCAGGAAGAGCCCGTTTTCCTTCAACAACAGCCGGCGTGCTTCGAACGCTTTGAATTTTCCCTTTAATTTCGCAATACCAACGACACGAGATATAAACTTGATGTTTTTACTCTCCAGAAGGTCTTTGTATTCTCGCTGCGGATCCTTCGTAATTAAACAGATAGACGTTGTTCTGGGGTCGACAAGAGGGTGCTCGATTGGACTAGATGTGAAGAAGACTCGCTGTCAGACCACTGATACATAGAGGATAATACCAAAGGACATACATTTTGATGGGCTTGATTTTATCCTTGAGAGGAATTTGCTTGATAGTAACATTTAGCCAGATGATGGGCTCCTTTCCTAGAAGCAGCTCGGTTTCTTCTGCCTGTGCTTGTTTTTTCTTCTCGTAAGCATACAAAGCTTCAAGCGCCTTGGAGATTTGTGATGGGGATACACGGCCATCTAGTTTATCTTCCGTCATGGTTTGTGAATTAGTGAGAAAAAACAGAGGTATTTGTCATTGCTTGGTTATCTCATAGAGAATGACAGGCTTAATGACAGGCTCAAACTGGGTAATCATCTTGTTCATGAGTGGATTAGATATGTAACATTTCATGGTCATGGGGGAAGCAATGTTCAACCAGGGGAGGGTCGTCAGAAATCAATGGCAGTGTCAATAATGAATTATCAGATATACATATAAACTGAAAGGAGGGATATTTATTATTTGCATGTAGCCTTGTCTCCGCGCTTATCCCCATTTCTCCTTTCTCTTTTCTCTTTGCTCTTTGCTCTCCTACTTGTCCTCCTGCGTTCTGCTTGTCAGGCGCCCTTCGTTGGAATTGATTGTCCCCTTGAAATGGCGCTCATTCAGTCTGCGTGTTTACCAGGACCATCGTGGGATGACGAGGTTGTGCCTGCCTTGCGCAAGCGTGAGTTTGCAGAACCACTCTTGCTGGTAACATTCCTGGACAATTTTTCGTAGGCCTTGAAAACGAGAGTAGGACACTGACTAGCCGCATGTCCGCCATCTCAATGACATCTATAACCGACGATAATCCACCAAATGCCTTCAATTCCAACTCAGCAGCCGATGGCTTCTCCGTTTCGGGCTTACGACAAAGCAAAAAGGATGGACAGTATAGTTTCGGCAACGGTGGTAGCGAATATCTAGTTCACCGCCAATCGACCTCTCAAGCCGATTCTGCGGCTGGCACTGGGATGACAGGGACTAGCGCATCTGCAAATACTCGCGTCAATGGGTTTCGGAAGTCACCACCCACTACCTCATTGCACCGTCCGCGAACCCTCTCCCAGCCGTATGCTACACCGAACATCAACGAGGGCACTCGGCAGCCCACCAAGGCAAATCTGGATGATCATGTCAGCCTGGGGTCACGCTCTCCACGCCTCGTAGATGCTAAACCAACACGTATACCCAAAGCATCGCGTAGACGCTCCGGGACCACTGTAGATGCAAGTTCACCAGTGGTGCCGTTTACTGGTGCTTCTTCAGACGTCAGCCACCTAAAACACAGTTGCAAGACTGATATTAGGGCATATCACTTCCCTACCTCTCATTCTGCTCAAGGCATTCCCCAACATACTACAGCACGCCTCGTTAACGAACCCGCTCCTTTTAACACAGCCAGCTCTACTTCGACTATTTACAACATTATTGAAGCGGATGAACTTGGTTACAATGCCTCTGGACCGATGAGAAATTCCATTGACTCAACAGAAGAAAGGCCATTTGAACATTGGTATCGTGGTGAAAATTCCCGGAACGGTGGAGTCGGTGAACTACGCGTCGGAAGACGGCAGGAGATGCTTGACATAGCAAACTACGGGCACGCAATGCACAGCAAGCATAAACTTCTTGCCAACCGACAAGCGACTCTTACCTTGGAAGATACACGGCTTACATCATGGCGAAAACGAGCAGAAAGTATTGCTGGTTTCAGATTCTCAAGGTCAGGTCTACGGGAGAGGGGAAGCCTGTATTTGGAAGACAATATTATAATGGATAGAATCGAGAGGGTTCTTGATGAGGATCCACTCACAGATTTGGAAGGAGAGGAAGGGAGTGATGTTGTGTCTACCTCGACCAAGGGACAGCACGACCGGAGACCGTCTAGATATTCGAATCATGACGCGGATTTCATTCTTGGTGTTGGAGATGTCACATTGGCAACAGCAGTAGTCACTGAGTCGTCTCTACCTCAGGGTGCTGTGCTTTACGAAGTGGAAGAACCAATATCTCAAACCCTTAGACAACAGTATACTACCACTATGCAACCTCGAATACCAGTCCAATCAGCCTCTTCCATTACCACGCTTCAGCCTCTGGTTCAAAATGATGCTTCTATCATCGTGCCACCCCAATGCTCCCCCTCCACATCACCCACACCGAGATCGAGATCGAGACAAAGTGGTTCCTCGAGTCGGATACCTACTTATGAACGTCGGTCGTCTGAATCTCGGACATCGGCATCGCAACATTCCTCCAATACAACCAAAGTCGGACATCCGGTATCTGCAGTTGACCTTTCTGTTTCACCAACCCCTTCTCCTCCCCTTCTTCCTTCCGGGATTGCGACTACAAGCTCCCCTGCTCGAACCTCCGCAGCCCCCACTTCCATCCCGAAGCGCGGGACGTCACCTAATCTTCATGGTAAACCTAGTTCTACAACGAAGAAGTCGCAACCAGCCAAAACCAAGCCAAAGTCCAAACCACCGATCAAGAAACACATGAAGGAGGATAACAGGCAAAGCGTTGCTCGATACCCTACTCTGGATGGGGAGGCAGACGATCTTGACATGTCTGATGCTATCCCTTATTGGACTCAACCGAAAATTGTGGGTGGAAATTGGGATGATGTACGTCAGCTTTTTCTTTTG
>Ga0153992_100549_pt1 | contig 10743 bp, 15 predicted proteins | sample TSNC076MetaG_FD_104683 | JGI IMG/M metagenome (GOLD analysis project Ga0153992, IMG submission 104683) | Attine ant fungus gardens microbial communities from North Carolina, USA - TSNC076 MetaG | ecosystem: Host-associated > Fungi > Mycelium > Unclassified | place: USA: North Carolina, Lumber... | reverse complement strand
TGATGATGATGATGATGATGTGGTTGCGTGCTCGATCCTGACGTCAGACCAGAGCTCATGGGCATAGTCACGATCTTCCCATCTGAGGTCGAATCAGAAAGGTTCAACTGTAATTCCCAAAGTGAAGGTCGACGCTCCATCATCATTCCTTCTTCCACACTACTACCACCGCCGCCACCACTCGATACACTGTCGAACACTCCAGCATCGTGGAAACCAGTGCTACTAGGCATCAACGTTTTCGATCTTTGCACTCTGTTATGGTTCACAGGCGCGCGAGGTCCTCCTGGAACGGCACTACGCGGGGAAGCCATGTTCGTCTGCAGTCCTCCTCCTGCTCCTACAGCAGACGAATTTGGACTTGCTGGCGTCGACAATCTTGTACTAACACCACCATTTAATCCGGATGTCGATTTCGTCAAAAGACGACGACCACTCGTTATAGGTGATGAAAATCCACCTCCTGAAGGAGAAGAGGGAGATAATGAAGAAGATATCAAATTCGACAATCCCAACCCAAGAGTAGGTCGTTTTGCAGACGAAAGAGACGCCTTCCGACCGAGGGTGGCAAAAAACCCGCCTGAGGATGAGTTCGATGATAGAGATGCAACGGCAGGATGTTTGATGGTGGGAGAGAGAGGCATTGTCATTATCGAATTAGAGGGAGTGGAGGAATAGGTGAGAGGAGGAAGTGTGCTCGCTGAAAGATGGGTATTGGCACTTCCTCCACTCACTGAAGGTAATGTTGAACTAGAGCCTGAAGAACGAAGGGGCGCAGGTGAGGTCATCAATGTTGTATTCGAGGTCGATGGAGAAGCAACGGGAGCAGTGTTTGATGCAGCTGCACGCTGAACGGTCGCCAGTGAAGGGTATGGAAGGGGAGGGACGTCTTCGCGATAGAAGCCATCGTCATCATAAGAAGAAAGAAGATCCGTAGCTGTCGTAGCATCCGGCCGCGTGGGGAATGTTGCATCAGAGATAATCGACGAGCGGGATGTCTGTCGTAGATGTGGTGTGAATGAAACACTTGTTGGGGATCGCACGTCCAAGAATCTCTTATCCAGGCCACCCGCCGATAAATTAGAGGAGGGACCTATATGAGGCAGACGACCGTCAGAAAAGATCGGAAGCCATTTTGAATATGTCGCACCACGGCATCTCATCTCCACAACCCACTGTGTCAGTCCACAATCATACATATACAACTCATTGATCTTCTGCGCATATATGACACACTTCTCACCCGAAGTCAACTTCTTCCTCCCATTTGTAGCGTGGATTTCTTTACAAAACATCGCCGATGGCCACTGTACCACGGCCTTTTGTCTCTTCCTCATTGTTGATTTCACGACACCATGTCCGTCAGCCGAAGCACTGTAACCAGCTACGCTGACATGTTTATGCGCATCCGGCAGCAGATATCCATGTGCAGTCGAGGCACGCTTGGGGATAGATGCAACCTGAGGCGTCTTCGCGCTGCTACCACTTGCAGATGCGCTTCCATTTGCACTGGCATTCGCACTTCCACTAAAGCTGACCGTTGTGGAGATGGGCGCCGGAGCCAAGCTGGTGTTCCCAGTAGAGAATCGCTTGCTCATAACAGAAGATCGTCTTGATCCACCTGACGAAATTGAAGGTGTACGGGGTAAGGACCTCGAAGAGAGTCGCTTCAATCCTGTTGTCAAGCTGTTTCGAAAACTTTTTGGAGGGGGACTGGGTGCTTTGTTCGTTTCTGAAGATCGTCTATCAATGCCTTCTGACAAGCACGGTATCTGAAAAATAAAACTCACCGTTGTCTAGTGATGTTAATCGGTCGTCATGATTTTGTGGTGATGATGCCCGACTGATCGCTAGCCAACACTCAGCAGCCGGGTCATCAAGGTTATTGCCCGTGGTAACGACCGATCCATGCTTGCGATGGTCTTGGTGGTGAGAGTCAACGTCGTCAATCCCTTTTATGGGACCTGATATGGTGGGTTTCTCAGGGATGGGCTCGGGTGTGAGTGGTTTCGTCGTGGCTTTTAGAACTTGCACTTCGCCTTCCTTGCCTTGTCCCGCAATAGTAGGAACAACACTCGTAGTGACCAGTGACCGTTTGCCTTTGGCGTCCTTCTCTAGTTGTCTTTCACTGTTGAGTGAGCCGGCATCAGATGTAGGGGGCTCCTCATGATGATGCACAGGATGCGGCGATGGCATGCTGGAGAGGGAGGAGCTTGAGATTTTTGAGCCTGACGTCGATCTAATACCAGCAGGAGAAGAAGAGACGAAAAGATGATATCAATCGATGATGCTTGCATTTTGATGCAAGGTGCAATAAAAGGGTGACAAACCTTGCGACAACCGTATGCGGAACATCATTAGGACTTGTTGATCCGGTGGTTGTGCCTTTCTTGAGTGACTCTCCGGACGTTGTTCGGGTCCTGGAAGCAAGGGTAGCTGACACAGATGATGGCAGCTGCAGAGCTTGTTTCACAGCCTCAATATCTTCGGATTCAGGAGTGTTGCGAAGAGGCATAGGGGAATTCAATCTTGGAGGTCGAGGGGGCGGTGGGGATACAGTCGCGATAGAGTTACCTTGGAAGCCCGGGAGGCGAGGTGGGGGCGGTAGAGGGCCAGCAGTTGAATGAACTCCGGGCTCATAGTTCGCGTAAGAAAGGGTGGAGTTTGTCGCGGGCAGGACAAGAATCGAAGGCGATGTGATCGAAGAAGATTTGGGCTGTGCGGTGTCTGTGAGACTCTCACTCGCGAGATCCACGGTGATGGGTGGGATCACGGCGCGTTTTTTCTCCCCTGTTTGCGGTGCTAGCTGCGGATTTCTTTGGGGGGACAAGGAATCCTGTGTTTTTGTTCGTTTCATGATTTTGAGGGCGCGTACGGGGGCAGGGGTGGCAGGCTCCTGGGAGGATGAGGAGGATGTTGGCTGTTGGAAGATGGGGGGTTGGAGGGAAGTATTGTTGTTGACTGATGCATACATATCAGGAAGACTTTTGTCAGGGTTTGTGTCGTATTTAGCGAGCCGAGTGGTGCCGACAATGCCTATATCGCGTAATGGGAATTTTTTACGAGGAAGAGACTCGGAGGTAGATCGTTGGTGACTAGAAGGGACTGGGCAATAGGAACTGGGTGCAGAGAGAGGCGCGGTCGATGGAGGGGTGAGCAGGATAAACGACGAGCCCGACGGGGCCACTATCGTCAGTCCGCTCACGAGTCCCCGTCTCGACCGTAGCGAGCAACCACCGTCACCGTCGTCGCCTGAGCTGTACTCTGGCGGGTCCAGCTCGAGTATGGCGACCCGTCTGCGGCTTGCATTGCGCGTAGAGTCGGCTTCGAGCTGGTAGGCATGGGGCTGGCCTGCGAGGGGGGAGTGGTAGTATGCAAGCAGGTCGTTGTCGCTGGCACGGCCTATGTTGAGACGCCTGAGGAGACCGTTCATTGGTTATTTTGCTGCAACACTTACTGGCTCTTTTATGCATCCTGCAGAGGACTCCTGCTCCCACGGATCTTTTTTCTGTTTTTGTTTATGTTTTTTTCGTCATGACATCCCACCAATACGAAGTCGCCCTCTTTGCCGAATTCTTCTCCAAGGATCTCCAGCCCATCCTCAACCGCATTACTCTCCACTGCGAGTCTGCAGAACCCATGCACTCCAGAGAAGTCGTCTTTGAGCCCATCGATGTTCACGGCAATCGCGATCAGGCTATCCTCCGCGCCAGGAAGGAACTTATCGTCAATGGAAAAAACGTCGATGGCCCATGGTGCCGTGCAATCGTCTAAGGCTCCTCCTCCATACTGACTAGCCTTGCCCTAGGCATCTCTACTCCTACCTCAAGCCCGAATCCGTGCGTGTCCACCCAGAGACTACCGTTAGGCCCTGGGCAACTGTTCAAGTCGAGGGGGATGCTATAGGCTTCGCCGCAGCCTTGGGCTACTCGTCTGTTCGTTCTTCCTTCCATTCACACTAACCTAACAAGATCGCTTCTACAGGAGACGTTCTCAGATCTACAAACGTGGTTACTGTTTCCGTAAAGGCTCCCTGATCATCCTCATGTTCCAACAGGAACAGGTGATACATCCCTCATAACACAACTAGACGTCAATCCTGATCCCTGTCCTGTCCCAGGTCGATCCAAAGTCCCAGCAGCCCATCCCAGCACATGCAGACACTCTCTGGGAAGTGGAAGTCAAAACAGCTGAACCCATACGTAACACGCCAGAAACGCCACTCAGTGCTGCAATCGACCAAGTCCTCGAGATCCAGCTTCTCATGAAAGGTCTACTTGACCTTCGCAGACAAGATGTCTGAATCCCTCAAGGTTATCTGAGCTTGCACCCCTGGATCATCGCTATCGTCTTCCTCGTCGTCTGACGGCTCAATCCATTTTCCTTCCCTCTTCGCCTGCTCCATCAACTTGAGAATAATGGCAGGATCAGCATCTAAATCAATGTCTCCTTCTGCATCTGCATCAGTCCATTCATCCTCATCATCCATAATACTATCCTCCTCTGCATCGCTCTCTACGTATCCCACTAACTTGGCATACTCTGTATAATCTTCCTCTCTTTCATCATCATCGCTTCCGTAATCTCCCACTAATCCAACAATAGTTTTCTTCCCCTCCTCCGAATTCAACTTTATCCTCTTGCGCTGTGGCTCCTCTTTCCCGCCAGCGTATCTGACTCCACCCGTCTTTTTGTCAACGATAACACCATTAAATTCTTCCCATACCTCAATCAATGGAAATTCCACAAATTGCGTCCCGCGGAGAGATGTCGTCAATGGCTCATCAGGATCAAGAGAGTAATATATCTTTGGTCTCACACATTCGGGCGTACGACGCTTTTGCATCAATGCAGATGTGGGCAGGAGAGCGGCAGAACGCGCAAGAAGGGATGGGTCAGAGGGAGCCGTCATGACAAAGGTCGGAACTGTGAAGTTTTCTGGGTCTTCAGGAGGTGGGATGACGAGTGAAGATACCCATGAGGGGAATGAGTTGGACGGAGCGTCACTTAGAACATTTGATTTTTTATGCATCCGTTCCTGGATATGCTTTTGTACCAGACTGAGCAGAGGCATGGAGATTTTGTTCCGATGGGTTAGAAGAGTGAATGGTTTGACGTTGTCCATCGACGACGACGACGGCGCAGATTGTGCTGCAGTAGTGGATGGGTGAAATTTGAACTCAATCGTCAACAAAGCTGTCTGATTCCTGTCAAATTCATAAATATGTATTCATGTCCCTCTATATGTGTGTAAAGAATAGAATAGAAAATCACGTACTTTTGATCCCAAACAGACTGATTCAGCCTTCTCTTCTCCATCCCACAGGACAACAACTCCAATTCGATTTCTCTCGCCTCCAAGAACATTTTCAATACCTCCCTCTTTCCTTTACCTCTTCCTCTCCCCTTTCTAGTCCTACCCATCCCACCAACACCTCCCCCTCTTCTATTCCTATCTCGACCTCCGAATCTTCCATCACGTCCTCTTCTTACATTCATGTCAAACCCTCCTTTGACAATCTCCCTTCCCCATTCCCCCACCTTCCTCCCAACATCCTCCAGAAAACAATAATCATCCACCATACTCCCCCATCCGTACCGATTCATGGGAACATAAGCCGTTTTATCGCGTAGTCCCGTGCAAGACGTGGACGATTTGTGTGTTTGAGAGCAGGAAACGGAACAGGTTTGGATATGACATCGTGGACAGGTATATTTAGAAGGGTTGGGACAGTGTACGCATTGGAGTTTGGTTTTTGAGGAGGGCGTTGGTGGAAGTGGTGGTCCAGAAGAGGAAAAGGGGAGTGATGTGTAGGTAGAAGAAAGAGTTTCCATCTGGATGAGACAGAGAGCGAGAGAGAGAAAACAGGGTCAAAAAATTTTTTTGACAAGGCAGATATGGACTCCTTCGGGGGTCTTGTCTCGTCTCAGAGATATCCTCCCACTGACTTTCCTTATTTTATTTGATTACATACCACTATTTCTTGACGCATACCTTATCGATGTTCTAATGAGGGCTCACTTTGAGTTGATTCTCGGGCGTCTAGCCAACATTGTTAGGTATGAGATGCTGAAAAGGAAGGGACCCCAAAAACTTTTTAAAAACTTTTTTTGGCTCATCTCATCAACTTATGGGTATGATAGCATTCCATTAAAACACAGAGAACATTGACTTTTTCCTTGAGCATATTGAGGACGACAGCAACAACAACCACGTTAACGAGTGTGTCTTGGGGGACCCCAGTGAATTTTATGCTGTATCTGATAAGAATAATCAATGGAAAAATTGATTGTAAAAAACTAAACACTCCGCACTAGCGCTACGACACCCACACACGTGGATGCACAAGATATATACAGAGAGAGAGAGAGACCATCTTCAGATCTTTTCTCCAAAATCATACAACATTGTTCTATCTATCTAGATATCATCCATACCAAAATCAATCTCAACTTTTTCACCCGGCTTGAACGCAGGCAGACCTAGAAAAAAATATCAAACAGAATCAGAAACGATACTGAGTTTCTTGAACAAGAGAGAAAGAGAGAGAATGTTCTCCTCAATCGACATACCGAGATATGGACAGCTCGCACATCTAAACGCATCCCCAAGGAAACAATTTCCACAACTACTCGTCGCCTTGGGTGCCTTCTTCGCCGCATCCAGTAGTCTCTCCTTCTCACTTCGACTAACCACCATCGTCTCTCCATTCTGAGACCCGTCCAAGAGCACAACCTTCCCAGTCTTCCTCTCCTCTTCTTCCAACTCTGCCAATCCACACGTACAGCCTTTACATGCCCTTTTACGTCTTGGAGCACGAGAATCGACAGGCTCACAAGTCGGCACAGGTCGTGTCTTGTCAGCTTCCGTAAGCAGCGATTCTGGGTCGATTTTATCATCGACATGACTATTATTAAGATCAGCCGGCGCCATCAGCGCCCAAAGTGCTTTCTTCTTCGCCGGATCAGCCTTTTTCCGCAGTGGCACTAAGCGTGGTACTGTCGATTTGAGAGGAACAGTCGCTGATGGGGAAACGGCAGGTTTTTGGGCAATCAGGATCCCTTGGTCGTCTGAAGGCGTAGAAAGAATATGGAATCCGGCGAGTATAAGCTCAGAGTGAAGAGTTAGGGCAGCAGCAGAAGCGAGGTTGACAAGGTGCAGTGTCCCCAAAGGGATGAGACTAGCCAAGAGTTGAGATAGAAATCTTGGGTGGTTGGGTGTCAAAGATCGATACTCTGACTCGGTTAGTACGACATGTACAGAGGTATAGAACGAGGGTTCTAGTGTAGTAGCTAAAGGTCCCGCAGAGGTGTCAAAAAGCGGCAAAACTTCATTGTAGCATCAGTAGAATCGTACCTTCATCGACCAATCTATCTAACAGCTGTCGATCCACACGCCTCGTCGCCTCCAACTCCGACACCAGCGACTGGTATTTCCCATCTTGAGCTGTCGAGAGGGTGCCAATCGTAAGAGCAGGGCCCTTGACAGAGCTCATCGTGGCTTGTCCATTAGATTCATTGATTATCTGTGGAAGCACCGCAGTGGGGGACATTGAGAGAAACTTGGGTTATTGCCCCGAGGACCACAGTGGAGTGTCAAGAAATAAACGTAAAGAAAAAAATGTGCGAAGGAACTGCCTTTTGAAAGACGAGGAAAGCTGAGTAATTAATCAATGAGATTGCTGACATAACTGACTCGTCCACTTTAGGCAACACTAATGACATCCATATTACAAATCATTGTAGTGATGAATTCAAAAACGCGGTGTCGTGCATGTACAACCTCTTTCAAGAGAGTACTAATAACTGCCGATGGGCAGATAACCAAATACTATAACAGAAAATTGACAAAACATGACATGTACTGAAAACATAAACAGCAAAAGTGAGAGGATGTATCCAAAACGCCCGAATCCTAATTCATCGTGCTGGCTGAGCCTGGGCCTGTTGTGCCAGATCGACATTTGGCGGTGGCGGTGGTTGCATATGGGGCGGCGGTGGCATGCCATGCATGACTTCCGGGTTCATCGGAGGGGGTGGCATCAAAGCACTCCGGACGCGAATTAGCATCATCCTGTACCACTCAGGATCAACACCAGCCTTTTCTTGCTCCGCAGTGATCTGCTGGAGGTGCCCAAGCTCTTTCACCCAAGCCAGCCGCCAATCAACATTACCGTGATCATCAAGCTCAAAGCCTTCGTCAGGAGAAATTGGAAGCACTCCAGGTATGGGCGGCGGAAACCGTGGATCCATCATGGGGAAGTTGGGATTGAATCTATCACTCAATCAGATATATCGCTATGAAAAGGGAAAGGAGAAACCAACGGTGGGTATGGTGGCGGGTAAGGGACCTGTTGGCGATTGGGCCCAGCTTCGTCAGGATGCATGGCGGGAGGGGCAACAAACTGGGCATGAGGGTGGGCATTTGGATCGTCGAAAGTCTGGGGAGCAGATGCTTGTGCCTCAGAGGCATATTCCTGTGTCTGAGATTGGGATTCTACCTCCTCTGATCCTCGGTTCTTTGAACTCTTGTTCTTCTTCTTACGAACGCGATGAACACCAGTGCGAGGATCCACATTGTCATTGACTGTCCAGTAGGAACCTTTCCCACGATCCGTGAGAGGACGAGGCACTTTCTCAAAGCATGGGTTTAATGACAGATTATGACGGACGGAGTTCTGGAAAATGTGTGTCAATATTTCAAAATATGTTTGGATGAGATTGGGAACGATAAACTGTTGACAAATAGAGGCAGTCAAACAACAACAGCGCGAACGACGCGTCGTGTATGATAATTTGGTCCCAAACAAACATCTCATATTACTTAGATTGAAACCTAAGACACTTACTTTCCAGCCACCTGGCGCACTTCGGAAATAAGGAAACTAGGGAAGCATTAAATAGATAAGTAGGCATCTATTCCTCTAGTATTCAGTCACCTACTCGTGACTCGATAGCATAATATATATCTTCAAGGAGCAGTTTCTGGTTCGGTGAGCCTTTTATAGCATACCTGGTAAACGGGCATCGAGTCAGGAATCTAGATGATGTAGGGGAAATTTGGGATGCGCTGGGGCGTGAAGACACACCGGATGAGTGTAGAATAGGGATAAAAGGGTTTGCTACCAGGAGGACCGTCCCTTAGTGAATCGAGGTTTATTGGCAGACCCCCAGTGAGGTCATTGTCTTGTGGATAGTAGGAATTGCCGCCAATATCCTGAGCCTGTTGATCCATCATAGATTGCATCTGTTGTTGTGACATTACCAGACTGGATGTTTGTCGATGGTTGGCGGGCAGATGGTGGTCGAGGGCAAGTAAACAAACCACGATCCACGCCGCTTATGTCAGAAACGTGGGAACTCCATCGCTCTGCGCACGGACCCTCCTTACTGCCAAAATGGACTTGAAATCAACGTCGAAGCTGTTTGTGGCCATTCAATTTCGCGAGTGCGAAGGAGGGGATGATGATGAAGGTCAGTGTGTCTGTGGCCACTGTATTCAACATACACCGACAGCGTCCAAATTGTGAAAGACACAATAAAACACGGTACAAACCATGTCCATACACACAAACAAATTCGCAAAATGTCCGGTCTGCCTATTCTAAGGACAATGTGTACCAGTCCACTACTTGACGTTATTTCATGTTCTCACATCCAGTTTGAAGCATTGTGTTTAACTATCTTCGCCAATACTCCCGCTCATTCATCTTGCTGCAAGCAGTAGTATGAGGATGGTTCATTATTTGCTCGACTCAAGTGCTCGAATCTGACTGAGCATGGTCCGAATCCTCGTCAAAATATATCCTTCCGCTAGGCTAGCAGAAGAAGCAAGTTTGGACAATGCATCACTTCTCTCGGGCCTTTATCCCGTGTCTGAGTAGACTTACGTCTAGGTCAACCGGTAACGAGCGGATCTGCAAGGCTCAGTGATAATCTGTGCTACATGAGCACTCCAGTCGACCTCAGAATATAAGGGAACCCCAGATCCTCGGCACTGTTACTGTCACTTGTTACGGTTCTGAATATCCCTGTTGCCCAGGATACAAGCTTTTTTCTTATGGAAAGCCCGATCTTGATCTCTTTCTTTATTCCCATTTCTTTTATGATTAGCTGTCAGACTATCTGAAGCACAGGGCGACCACTAAATTTGTAACGAAACTCGCGACTACTGCCATCACCTAGTACCCTGGTCTGTTGATAGGACCTATTTTCAAAACAAATGGGCATGTAATCGAAATCGATGAATTTTAGGCATGTCTGGAATTATGCACCGACTCTATCCCCTTTATTCTCTTTGCCTGTCTACAACAGCCTCCCTTGATCCTAAGTCCTGTGTATTTTCTTTGGAGATACCGTCTTTAGTAGTAACTCCCGGCTCAAGAAAATCAGTCGTGCCAATGGATCCAAACTCCCAATCCTGCTGCTAATGAACTAGTCTGGTGCGTCCATCTCTACAAATAAGTTTTTCTTACTTAAATTGTTTTGTTCAGGGCTCATTCAAAGGAGCATGGTTATCAATCCTTGGTAAGGTATACAAGACCTTACTTAAGAAACGCATCTGTTTTACCACTGGGAGCGGCTTGCCGGCCACCCTTACTTCTACCTGCTTATGTATCAAGAGGAAAGGCCCTGGAATGACTGCTGGAAACCCATGGCCCAAACCATCGTGCTGCTGCATTCACGAGATATACCGCCTCCTAAGAATACAAGCTGCAGCCTCTAATGCTTGGTACCCCCAAT
>Ga0153992_100547_pt1 | contig 10762 bp, 15 predicted proteins | sample TSNC076MetaG_FD_104683 | JGI IMG/M metagenome (GOLD analysis project Ga0153992, IMG submission 104683) | Attine ant fungus gardens microbial communities from North Carolina, USA - TSNC076 MetaG | ecosystem: Host-associated > Fungi > Mycelium > Unclassified | place: USA: North Carolina, Lumber... | reverse complement strand
GAAGAAGAAGATAGCGATTTACACCTTCCTAACCCCAATGCTGAGAAGGCCAATAGTCAGCATGGAGATTCCTTGGAAGTTCTGCTTGCAACAAAAAACAAACGTATAGTCGAAGAATTAACAAAGCTCCGTGTACGTCGAGGTCTTGACTATGCCTTGGGAATTTGCTCACATGGCAATTTTGTATTGGTCTTGGCATACTGGCTACTCAACGCTTAACATCCCATGTGCATAGATACTGTACAGCGAGCTCCAGGCATCTCATGAGGCATCGCAAGCCCACTTGGAAAATGCGACGTCAGAGCTGGAGAAACAAAAATCTTTGAGCGAGAAGCTTGAGAATGACCTGTTGTACATGGATTCAAATAGTACGAAAATTAACGGCGATGGTGCGCATATGTCTACAGAAGATGTACTCACAAGTCTGGGTGTGTCCCAAAAATCGACGGTAAGTCTCCCAACGATGTTATTCAGTGCCCCTTCTCGCAGCCAGGGCAGCCTCTATGCCTTACGGAGTATGGACACAGTGTACTTCCAATCCACTTTGCCTGTATGTCAAACATAATACTAATTGGCATTGATTCACTTTCAGGCTTCAGGAGGTTTAATTTCGGCTAGATCAACACCTATACCATTTACTTCAGCAGACACTTCCATCCTTCCGATCGTCACTAGCCAACGGGACCGATTCAGACAGCGAAATGCCGAGCTAGAAGAGGTCAGTACCGCGCGACACTTTCAACAGTCTAATCAAACTCCTGCCCTCTGCGCTGATAATGCGCAGTTCCTGACCAGCAGGGATCTCTTCTATTCTGTCTCCTGTCATGTGTACTGATATCAAATTGATCATCCGTTTGTACAGGAATCACGCAAACAATACCAGATCATATCAGAACTACGGGTAGAAATCAAAAGTCTGCAGGCTGACAATCTCAAGCTTTATGAGAAGGTTCGATATATGCAGAGCTATAGGGAAGAGGCCGGATCTCGCCCTCCTGTATCCCAGCTCGACCCCCTTCCTGCTCCAGTTGGCCGGGATGACTTGAGCACATATAGAGCAAGATACGAAGAGGCTATGAATCCGTTTGAGGCATTCAGAGGGAGGGTGAGTGAATCTACTGATATTTGCCAATTCGAATTTTGTCTCTTCTGCGATCGAGAGAATCCGGCGCAACTCTTTTGTTCAGTACCCTACCTGAGATTTCAGAGTGTTGGCACTTGATGCCCGTGATTCAGTCGCGTGGCTTTTTCGATTTGACATCGTTACTATTCATTCGCAACACAAAGCTTCATTGTTGGCGACTTCTATTGATTCCGCTTCTCTCCCCTGGATTGTTTACATCACCCACAGGAAGCGACACGAGCATACCATAATCTGAACCCTGTCGAAAGGGGTGTTCTCCTGTTGACAAGATCGATCTTGGGAAATCGCCGGGCGCGAATGTTCTTCGTTTGTTACGCGCTCTTTCTGCATATGCTAGTTATGTACACAACATACGAATGTACGACTTCTTCCGGTAAACACTTACAGAAGTCACCTCGACCATATGGATCATGACCTTTTTCCATCTGCTCGTTTCACTCTATCTTGCGTGCCTGATAGCTTAACTCCGCCTGCTTTGTATTTTGTACGTTGTGTAATTTCAGTTTCTAATTAAATCATTTGGACATGTTGTATCTAAGTTATACAATTAACAATAGACTGAGATGAAGAATGCATGATGGGGCCTGGTCAAAGGGAGTCAAAACGAGTGTTGCGAGAGACAGTGTGTTGTGCAGAGACCAAGCAAGTGAGCTGTCGTTAATCATAACGACTTCTTAAACGGAGAGTACTTGTTAAGGTTTCTTGTTGCGTTGGAAATTGAGGGCCCGATCGACAGCGTTCAACATGGGCTTCATAGCCTAAAAAAGCAAACCAAAAGAGAGAGAATCATGAGGCGAAAGCAACTACAAAAACAAAAGATCCAGATATATAAAAATATCTTTACCGTTTCCACTTTTGATCCATTGACACCATGCTGTTGGGCCATGCGCACGAGTGCTTCTACTTTTTCTGGAGTTTTGGAGAGATAGCCGACCATTTTAGCAGCTTTTGAAGCCCTTTGGGCAGGTGTGGCAATTGAGGAGATAGATTGCGAATCGACCGGTGAGGGGTATATTGCTGACCAAAATTGGCGAAGAAACTCGTTGGCTGCTGTATGACATGTAATCATCTGCTGGAACAACCCCTCTGGAATATCACCTAGAGAAGGGAGGGAAAATCCAAGGTCAGCATGGATACTGTAGGAAGAGGTTGGATGAGAGAAGAGAGAGAGAGGTAGACTCTTTTGGAAGGGGGAAGGGCATTTTGCCCAAGTGACAAATAGATGGTGAGAAAATCAATGTCGCCATGAACACAGACTTTTTCGCGATTTAACGTCAAGTAATGCTGCAACGTTTTGCGTCATACTTATCAAAGCGCTATCCCCCGCCTTGCGCTCGATTTTGAGCTAAGACCAACCCCATCAGTACACATTGCGCGATGATAGATAGAGGAGTTGCTTGGAAGACCGACTTCAGTCAGGTTTGTATCCCAATTTTGTAAACAAAGTTTTGTCTCGTTAAGGATAGTCTGGTGATCTAGACTCTGTGGAAATGACGATGAGCACATAGGTTCAAGGGGGAAAAAAGCGGTTTGGGAAAGTGTGCACCTTGTTGGCAGCTGCATCTTCCATAGTCCGATTTGCCATTTGTCCTTCGAAATATCTCTGCCTGTCTTTCATCTCTAGCAGAATGCCCGCCGATGCCTCATCGTTCCGGAGATCATCATATTCTATAGACGAGTATGGATCCTACAGAGGTCGGAGGATTCAGACAACTCAGTTCTGCAGAGAGAAATACCAATTCCCTCACTTCTCCTGGATCTAGTCTGCGGCGTTTTGTTGGATGTACTTCACCCCTGTATAATCGACGGTCATTAACGAAAAATTGCCAACAAAGAGTGAAGGGTGGCATACAAAGCAGAGTTCAATAACCGTTCGGAATGCTCATTGAACTTGCGAATTAAGGGAAGGGCACCCTTTTGTCGACCTGCTTGCATTGTTATATCCTTTTCATTGCCGGTCTAGAGCAAAGGTCTCATGATGAGCCACACGGGGTTGGAAGTAGTCAAACTTGTGATAGTTTACCTCTCCGTGATCTTCCATGGTAGCGGCAAGGTCAATGAAAGCCTGTACTGGATCTGACCTCTGCCGCCGAGGCTCCAATTCTTTATTATTAGTTGAGGTGAGTGATTACAGTGAAGTAGGAGAATTCAATAGGCTCACCATCATCATCTCTCTCTAGATATTTGTCGAATATCTCGTCATCTTTCACTACATGTTGAGCAGCAGACGATCGAATAGAAGCTCGATGTGCATTGAAAAGTTTAGACTGAAAATAACGTTTCCAAAACTGTTCTTCTGTGAGCTGTCAAAGAAAAGAGAGACGTCAGTCAGCTGATAGTGAATCACCCATTAGGAATCAAGTCAAATATTCACTTTGTTCGGCACATTCTCACTATAGGCTGTCGCCACTACAGGGTATTCGTCAAAGATATCATGGACAACTTGGGGTGTGATTCGAATTTTAATTTCTCCTCCTTCCACGGTTTCTGGGCGAGGGTCGACCAATTGCCCGGGTTTACCCTTTTGTTGATTGTCTGTTGCAGCTTGTGCCAGCAATAGATGCTATTCAAAGAAAAATTGCACACATGTAAACTACCTCAAAGAATGATAGTTAGGTTAGAAAGGAATACCTCTCGCCCGTCCCAGAATTCTGCTTCTGTAATTTGACCACCGATGACGAGATCCTTGTGCAGAGCTGCCAGGTCCGGATTACTCATAAGGACTCTTTTGCGAAGCTTGAAGTCCTTGGCATGGTCAACTCCAACGATAGTAGGTGTAGTTGCTCGCTTTTCGCTCGTGACAGACACAGCTCGGGAAGGAGGAAGAGGAAGAAGAGGAGGGTGAGGGTGAGGAACACGACCAAGGACATGAGGTGTTGGTGTTGGTGCATTGAGATTCGACGTCTTGTGCGTAGTAGGAGTAGCGGTTAAAGGAGTTATAGGAACAGGTGGAGGCCCTCGAGATCCAGCTTCGGCAGCAGTTTTGTTGACCGAAACGATACCAGTCAACTCTTTCTTAAACTTCTCCCTTTCGTTGCGAGCATTAGGCGAGACGAACGTGAAATTATGACCGTTTTCATCTGTGAACAACGCGACTTTGAGTCTGACTTGAGGTGCACCTTCTTTGCTACAGAACAATGCTACCAAGAAGAGAAGGAAAGGAGGGAAGGGAAAAAAGCATGTAAGCTCCCAAAGTAAAAAACAAACAAACAAGCAGTGTCATTCTGTGCGACTTACAAGACAACTCGGTCCTAGGCAGGTGTATCGATGGTGATCTACCATGTTCTTGGGTCCATTGTAGATGAGAATCGGTGAGTTCAAGCAGGCCTGGGAGCTTTTTGCAGGATACCTTTGCCGTACACACTATAGTAGGCATTGAAAAAATGAATCCATAGATTATATAAGCTATGAGATGACCTACATCACTTTCTTATCTTATCATCTAAACCCTCCTAACTTCACCAACGACCGACTGGTACTAATATCTAATACTCACTGATAGTCTATCATCTATCAAAAACAAGAAACAAGACACACTCCTTGTTCTCTTCACCACCACCATGTCCATCAACCAGCAACTGATCATATTTGACTTTGACTGGTAACGCATTTTTTTCACCTATCCTAACAAAAAAAAACCAACTCTCGATGAAAAAAACGACCTTTTTGACCTTAGGTCAATGGCAGACCAAGATACGGATAGATGGGTATTCGAAGTCCTTGCACCTGACCTTCGTCGTAAGATGAAAAATCTCAAAAATGAAATACAATGGACGGATCTCGTGTATGTCTTTTCTCTCTCTCTCTCTCTCTCACACACACAAATGAATTCAATGCCAAAAACAGTGCTCAATCTCTTTGTGAAGCTCATTCCCGTGGAATCACACGCGAACAAATCGAACACAGTCTTCGCATCATGCCATTCGTCAGTTTCATTCATTCCTTCATCCCTCCCTCCTTTCTTTCTTCCTCAACCGACCAATGAATGAAAAAAAACAGCACCCGGCTATGACTCGAGCCATCACCACCCTCCACTCCAAAGGCAAATCCACCTTTCTCTGCCTTTCCAACTCCAACTCCATCTTCATCTCCACCATCCTCAACTCCAAAATTCAATCACTACCACCACAAGGACAACCACAAGGACAACCACAAGCATCACAACCACAACCACAAGCACCACAACCGCTTTCAAACCTCTTCGCTGAAATCATCACCAACCCAGCAACATGGCAAGGTGATCTCTTAAAACTCGATCGTCGTATCCCTCCTTCTTCTCCTCATCAACATACATGTCAAATCGGATGTAGCCCAAATATGTGTAAAGGTAAATATAATCAGTCCACTATCCTTTCTTTTTGTTTTCTGAGGGAAAGGGGTTCATATAACCAAAAATATAAACACTAGGTGAAGAATTAACAGCCTTTCTCAACCGTCACAATCACATCTTTGATCGAATCATCTACATCGGCGACGGATCAAACGACTTTTGCCCCATCCTCCGCCTTCGTCATCAAGATATCGTTTTCTGCAGAGTCCATCGCGGACTCTCAAAACGTATCGAAGAAGAAGCACAAAAAGAAGGTCTCAAATGCCAAATTCATTACTGGGCTGGCGCTTGGGAAATCGAAGAAATGTTCGACAAACTGTGAAAAAGGACATTCAAAGGAATGCGCACCCACACATACATTGAGATCTGTTTCTTGCCTATCGTCGCGCACGTCGGACGAGAGAAAATAGGATAATTGATCATTGTCAGCATTTACTGGATAGGAGTTGAATATAAAAACACAGTCATCCAAGCCATTAGACTGCTAGCGTCGTTAAAGAAAGACATTCTGTAAGAACGAGGGACAGATAAGAAGAAAAAATGTGAACGCAACGCATCGACATTCTGCTATTTTCACAATCGAGAGTAAACTACCTCAGCCCACAACTCGAAAAAAAACCAAATCAAGGTACTCCCATTACCTGGGCCAGACATCCATCCCACTCCCTCTCCGCACATCCTGCGGTTTCCCTCCCAAATTCACAACACTAGGATCAGATACTGGCATACTCGTGAATGGATTCCTGAGCACAGTGGAACCTCCTCCTGCCCCTGATTGTCCTTGGACGGGAACCTGAGAAGCCGAAGAGAGAGGCACAACGTTGGGCACAATACCCGTTGCATAGAACGACGAAGGTACTATCTGCTGCGGAGATATGACATGACCTCTAGCCCCTGATCCTGGCCCACCGTGGGGCTGTAGAGACTGTTGTGGTTGCTGTTGTTGCTGCGGTTGAGAGGGTGGTGGTTGATGGTAGTTGTCCGGCTGCATAGGGACAAATATGCTACCAAGGTCTGATCTTCTGTCCATCGAATCAAATACGCCACCAGAACCTCCAGCACTTGAATTTGACTGTTGATTTTGCTGTGCGCTTTGAGGTTGAGCGGAAGATCCACCATATGTAGCAGTATAACGATTCATCATGGGACCCGAATAGGTTCCTGAAGGACTTGAGACATTCATCGACGATGAAAGCTGCATCTGGCCTCCCGCCCCGTATATGCTACCTGAGGGCGTCTGTTGAGGACCAACATCGCCCCTAGCGGCACTCCTCACATTGGACAAGATTGCATCTCTCCTCACGGTCGCACTACTGCTTCCCGCTTCATCATCCACCAAAATCGCAGGCGCGGGACCAGCCGTGGCAGAAGTTGGTGTCTGCGGTGGTGGATGATACGAATGAGGCAATTTACTTGGTTGGGGAGGGTTATATCGGTGCCCGGCATGATTCAACTGCACAAGAGGATGACCACCTGTAGCGACAGGGGGTATAGTATTCGCCCATGCATGACCACCGATCACGGCCATCTCGGCTTGTTGTTGAAGATATTCAAGTTGAGGATATGCCGGTACTTGAGCAGCTCTCCCACCCTGTTGCCTCCTCTCCCATTCTCTCATCGCATCATCTCGATTAAGCACAGGTGTAAGCGCATTTCGTCCACTGATAACATCTTGGTTCATATGTTGCAAACGCGCAAGAGCAGGAGGTATGGTATCCATTTGACTGATCGTGTTTGCGCGTGTTCGATTCGAAGAACTCGAATTTGGTGCCGAAACAGGATTCAAATGCGCTTGAGATGGTGCACCATATGATGTATTTTGCCCACCGCCAATGTTGGGATTTTGATGTTGCCTGACTTGAGGCCCTGATGGACCACCGCTATACCCTGAGTGTACATGCATCTGATGCGATGGATATCCGCCAAGACTAGCCACGCTTGACATGTTCACGTCGGGTGGATTCTGATATGGCGCACCCGAGTTCTGGGGTGGTTGAGGAAGAGGAGGGGGAGGAGGTACTTGTGCCTGTTGTGGATGGACTGGAGGGTGAAGGACTATGTATGGATTGCGAGTCGTATGTGCTGCTTGTGTTGCTGCTTGAGTGGTATACGCTTGGTGTTGCGCCAACTGGTGGTTATATGCAGCCGCATCATAGTAAGCTCGCTGTCCTTTGGGTTGAGAGGGAACAAGACCACCGTAAGGTCTCTTTGATGTATCTACCATGACTGAGCCAGGTATGAGGTGGGGATGTGAAACGACGATTGGGTTATCAGGCTGTACAGGGGATGATATCAGAAGAAAAGGGGGCGTGGAAAGACCAGCTTACGACAAAAGGTTTGGTGAATTTTTCGCCGGTGATAAAGGGATGCATACGTGCTTGTTGAGGAGTCCATCGGGTAACGGGATTCAATGTTAGAAGGCCCTGACAAAAGTCAATAAAAGCAGCACGGTTTGCCATTTCTGTATCAATCGGTCTGTCTTGTGTGCGTGTGTGTGCGGAAAAGACAACAATACCTTTGTCAAGCTCGTTACCCGAACTTCTGCTTGAAGATTTTACTTGAGGGATGGGGGTTGTGTTGATGATATCCTGGAGAGTCGAGGCCTTGAAGTAGTGTTTGCCGGGTTGTTCGTGGGTTCCATGTTCCCTAGCGTACTGGTCCATTGTTTTCATTTTGTACTTGCGTTCGTTTTGGTTGGTATGAGCGTTCCAGACCTGGTAAGAATCAAAAAACTGGGAAACTTGTTTGCCTGTATTGAGCATGCTCAAAGGAGGCATGCTTTGTGGAAATGAGAGATGGTAGGCATAAAGAGGGGGAGACAGACCCAAGCATATCGATGATTCTGGACAACTGATTGTACTCGCTTGTGCCGGGAAAGAGGGGCAGGCCTAGGAAGAGCTCGACGGCGATACAGCCCAAAGACCACATATCGATGGCGGAAGTGTAGGACATGCCAAGTAAGACTTCTGGAGAGCGGTAAAAGCGAGACTGAATATAGGTATAAACGGTTTGTCGTTCGTGACAAGCTGAGCCGAAATCGATGACCTTGATCTGGGGAGACTGCAGACTGTGTGAGTAGAGATATGTGTATGAGAACCCAGAGAGAGAGAAATACCACTTGCGATTTGAGGAGGATGTTTTCGGGTTTGAGGTCGCAGTGGATGAGTCTAGCTTCCTTGAGGACGGTGAGAGCATCGAGAAGCTGAGCCATGAAGACTTTGACGAGCTGGGTGCTAAGACCCTGAAACTGATTCTGTTTGATGAGTTCGTAGAGGTTGGAGGAGAGGAGCTCAAAGACGAGACAGAGATGATTTCTGTGGATAAAAGAGTCGCGGAGGCGGAGGATATGGTGTTCGTCGGTGGGATCGAAAGTCTTGTTCAGCTGGGATGAGGAGGGGAGATTAAAAGGGGTAGATGGGAATGAAGGACGAGAGACGGACGAGCTCGAGGATGGTAACCTCCATCATGGACTGGTTGAAGTAGGCAGGTTTGTTCTTGACGACCTTGACGGCGACGATTTCATGTGTTCTAATGTTCTGGCATTTGACGACCTGACCAAAGGTGCCCTGGCCGAGAATGTCGAGGATGAGATACCTAGGGAAAAGAGTGAGGGGTGTCAAGCGAAAGAGGGGGAGAGAGAGGACTTGTGGGCGTCGTCTGAGCCGAGGCAGTCGTTGACGTAGAGGATGTAGTCGTAGTCTTCGTTATCGTAGCCATCGTTGTGGGCAGCCTTGCTAGGTTTTGTGAGGACTCGACGGGGATTGTGAGCTGGTAGATAGCTGAATGAGGGGTTGCAGATGCGGTAGGTCTCAATGAGATGGGTGGAAAGTTGGCGGAGGGGCTGTGAAGAGTTTGCAGATGAGAAAATGGACATGGAGAAAGAAAAAGAACATACAGAAAGATAGACGCCGTCTGCGCTGAGCCTCCGTGTGAGCGCACTTGCATCTGGCCGTGGACAGAGATCCAGCAAAGAGTGTACAGCGCGAAACGCAGACATTCACAACCCGTAATCAATTTATTATTATTACTCCTCTTGCCACTCGGTAAATCCCGCTTATCTTCGGCAACTCCCGTCCGGGAACATCCGCCCTATCACTCTCTCTGCCGCTCCCATCAGCGACCCGGGAACATCCGCACTCACAAACACCCCCGCCCCCAGTCGAGTCGCTGCTCCAAGTCAGCACTGCCACTTCACCGCATATTTAATTACCTCACCTAGCCGCTGTGCCAGCCCCAGTGCACTGTCTCCCCCGTACAGCCGTGTCCCTCCACTTCTCATCGCGTACGCCCAGTCCCCCGTCAGCCGTCCTTTTGTCGTCGCCAACCCCGCACCTGCCTCGCTCTCCCCAACCCCAACCCAGACCATATACACCCCTTCCATCTCAATAACTTCCACCACTAGCCCTGCCGTCCTCCCCGGTTCAGGCCCAAAATACTCGGTTCTTGTGTGCACCATCGTACTGTGCAAAGTGTTCTCTTGCTGACTCAGCATCGATGGACAAGGCAAAACGCCTCAAGGCCATCCAGGACGCTCTCCCAACTACCATCTACGACCCCCCCTCCAGCCCAGACCAGGTTGCCGCCCACCTCCTGCCACAGGATGCCGTCGATCCATCGAATCTCAATGCTGACCAAATACAGTCCCTCATCTCGAGTCTCATCGCTGTCCCCGAATATGTCAAGAAGCTGGAGAGAAAGCTGCTTGCACTCCAAAAATCTAACGAAAGCAAGGCAAGGAGGATCAAAGAGCTCGAAGCTCTTCTTCAACAGTCAGTCTTCCTCTTCTCTCGCCCTCCCGTCCTGTTCAAATTCTTTCTAGGGCTAACTCATCATTCTAATATATAAGGGTGGATTCGTCTCTGCGTTGTGTTGCTGGTTCATTATCATGTAAATTCTTACTAGTACAGAAAAAATTTGGCACAAGATGTACAACCTCAAGGCTTAGCTTATCCTAATTGAAAATGAGATGTATAGATGTCATATGCTATCTATCTTTTTTTTTAAAAAAAAATCAACAATTTATTACACGGTGCTCGAACGCAGTCTGTGGTAGACATGTCTACTTAAATAAGCTACTTAAATATATAAAGAACAGAGTGAGGATTATGGGTGGGGAAGGTTTGGGAGATGTGCTTAGTTAGTGATGTCTACAAGTCACTCTATACTATCTAGAAAACAGAATACACAAGGGTTGGTTTGAAGGAAATCAACTATCCTACTTAAGACATAGCCAACATAGTTGTATCCTCTGTAGAGTGGGCATTCACATAGCACATGATGTCATGTTT
>Ga0153992_100544_pt1 | contig 10811 bp, 11 predicted proteins | sample TSNC076MetaG_FD_104683 | JGI IMG/M metagenome (GOLD analysis project Ga0153992, IMG submission 104683) | Attine ant fungus gardens microbial communities from North Carolina, USA - TSNC076 MetaG | ecosystem: Host-associated > Fungi > Mycelium > Unclassified | place: USA: North Carolina, Lumber... | reverse complement strand
GTGTACTAGTGATGTTTGGGGTGATTTGGAGGGTTGGATGTATCCTTTCCTCAATTGGTCTTCTACGAATTTCTGTACTTCCTCTCTTTCTTCTCTCAATAGTGAGTATATCTTCCCCTTTCTTGGCATAAACTCTTCTTTTAGCTCTATGGCATGGTCCCAGGTCTTTTGCACTGGCATCCTTTCCAACTCCTTTTTTCCAAATACTTTCTTCCACTTCCAGAATCTCCTAGGCACCAGTTCTCTTAATACTTCCTCGTTCTCGTTCTTTTCTGTCTTCCTCACTTTTTTTTCCTTTCCTTCTTGCTTTCTTTTTCCACATATAGGTGGGCAACGCGTCATCTTTACCTCTCCCTTTTCCCAATCTATTTCTGGGTTGTGGGCTGCTAGCCACGGCATTCCCAGTATTAACTCTGTCTTTCCCAAGTTGCACACGTCCATTCTCGCTCTTTCCACATGTCCCTTGAAGAACATATTGCACTCAACCTGGTACGTTATAGCTCCTCCCACATTTGCTATTCCATCCACATTCCTAACTAAGAGGGGTTTTTTTAGCTTCTCCATCTTAAACCCCTTTTCTTTTGCGAAGATTGTGTCCATGAACAGACCTATCGCACCACTATCCAACAATGCCTTCACTGCTACTCCTTCATGACTTTCTAGCTTCTCTAACCCTACTTTCAGCCAGACTTCCCTCAACGGCCATAGTGTGCACCATATATCTCTTACTCTCTCAGTTGTATTGGTGGACATCAATTTATTGCCTGGTTTTTCCAGGTGCAATACACTGTACATATTATTGGAGGCCAGCTGAGAGTTCACTGTCCTCCATTTTCTTTTGCCAACTCCTGCAGCGTTTCTACTACCCTTCTCCTATGTTTTTTCTAGCAATTTTTGGCCATATGGCCCCATTTTCCACACATATAGCATGTCCTATCTCTTCCTCTTCCTCTATCTACATCCATTGCGTTTGGATCTCTCCTTGGACCCATTTGAGCTCCCCCTCTATTAGTCGTGTTTCCACTATCTCCTCCTCTGTATCCCCCTCCTGTTCTCTATATTATTTGTCCCCCTCTTCCTCCGTATAATCCTCCTTCTCTTGGCTGTGCATTTCCCCCTGGGTATGCCACATTTCTTCCCAGCACTCTTTCTTCTGCTCTGCTTTGTCTCTGATTCCTGTCCAATCTTACTACCCTTTCCTGCCATTCCCCAATGGTGGTAGGTGGTTCCTCTGCTTTGGCTAACTTCCTTCTGATGGCCCCATTCAATCCCCTTTTAAATTCTTCAATGAGAGGTCTTCCCTCATAGCCGCTCCCCCTGGCAACTTTTTTAAACTCCTATACATACTCATCGCAGGTCCCTCTCCCTTGCTCAATTGTTCTTAGCTGCTCTATCTTTCTTTCCTCCTCCAATGTTTCTCCAAAGTCGTTCCTTATCTTTGCAAACAACTGTTCTGCTGACTCTACCTCTGATTCTCCTTTTGCTAACTCGTCCAATAGGTTATCTTTCCACACCTCTGCTATTCCTCCTTGCACATATGATAATACCCAGGCCACCTGGGTCGCTCCCACCTCCTCTGTCATCTTCATTCTGATGTATAGTTGAGCCATGTTTACAAATGCACTTACTTCCTTCATCTTTCCACTAAAGACTTGAGGCCTTGTGACCTCTACTCTGCTCCCTTGTTGCTGGAGGAGCATGGTGTTAACCTGCTGCTGCAGGGTGGTGATCATAGCAAGGAGTTGTTCCTCTCTGGAAGGGGTTTCCCCCTGTTGTTGTTGGGATATATTGTATGGTAGTGGTGGTGGTGATAGTGATAGTGATAGTGATGACTCGTACTCCAACAATTCCTGATCCAGGGTTGCTAACTAAGACCTATATCCAACAGGGCACACAATCTTCACCTGTCTGGATTCCTACCACCTTACTGACTACTGCCCTAATCAAATTTGGTATACAATTGCCTCTAAGGAGAGGACCCCTACACTAAGTGGCTTCCTAAGGAATAACCACCAATCTCCTGCATATACCATTCACAATGGAATGTAGTACAGAGTTTATATAGAGAAAGAAGTAAAGAGCAATGTCCAATTGTGAGGTCAGAACTCAAGCAGAATACCTGGACTTGGTATCTCGTCTCCTCCCTCAGTCCCTAACTAACTGAGAAGTCCCCTTTACAGCTAGGGCCCACTATCCAAAAAGCTTGTGAGCACTGTGCTCACTAGTGAGAAAGAGTGTAGAATAGATGTGGTAGGGGAAATCACTCATGGGGCTGGTATAAAGCCAACTGCACCTTTAAGTGATTTTGAGCAGGGTTCAAGGTGAACAGTGCTTGGATGTAATATTGAGTTCTTATGTTATTGATAGACAGTGAATGTTCCTAGTGATCACCCTAGATAGATGTTCAAGAAGAACTCAATGGAGTTCTTTCTTGGATTGGACTACTACTTATACTACTTTTACAGTGGCTATACCACTACTAGTCCATGATCACATGTTCCTCCAGAATGTTCTACAACCTTGTGACCTTATCACATGACTTGGCTTCTTAAGTTCCCCTGCTACTTATATCTTAACCTCATTGTACACTTTGAGGTTTTGGACTAAGTGTTTGAATGCACAGGAGACTTTTTCCTACTTGGGGCTCTCATAACAAACAATCTGTTTTGTGATATGATAAACCAAGGGAGCACAGCCACCTTCATAGACGACATCATTGTGGTAACAGAAATGGAGGAGGGGCACAATAAAATAGTAGAGGAAGTGTTAAAGCAGCTTGAAGAAAACGACCTTTTTGTAAAACCAGAAAAGTGTAGGTAGAAGGTAAAGGAAGTGGAATTCCTGGGAGTAGTGATAGGACCAAGGGGAGTGGAAATGCAAAGGGAAAAAGTAAAGGAAGTTCTAAACTGGTCAATACCAAGAAATGTAAAAGAAGTGCAGAAGTTTTTGGGACTTACCAACTACTACAGGAGGTTTATTAAAGACTTTGCGAAACTAGCAGTGCCACTACATATATTGGTTAGAAAGGAGGAAAAATAGAGGTAGGAAGAGGCATAGGAGGAGGCATTTGGAAAGCTGAAAGAAGCCTTCACAACAGAACCAGTCCTGGTAATACCAGACCTGGACAAGGAAATGCGAGTGGAAGTAGATACATCAGACTACGCAATGGAGAGAGTATTGTCAACAAGATGGAAGGATGGAAGGTAGAGACTGGTGGCCTTTATCTCTAAGTTGTTAAATGCCATAGAGCAAAACTACAAAATTCATGATAAGGAAATGCTGGTAGTTATTAGATGCCTAGAAGCATGGAGGCACTACTTGGAAGGAGCAAAATTGGAATTTGAAATCTGGATGGACCATAAGAACCTTCAGTACTTTATAACAAGCCAAAAACTGAATCAAAGACAAGCAAAATGGGCCTTATACCTATCCTGATTCAATTTCACACTAAAGCATGTTCCAGGAAAGAGCATGGGGAAGGCAGACAGATTGAGCAGGAGATCCAATTGGTAGGAGGGAGTGGAAAAAGACAATGAAGATTGGAAGTTAATAAAGTCTGAGTGAATCAGGGGAATGGAAACAGTAGTAGAAGAGGGAAACCTAAGAGAAAAAATCAAAAGAGCACAGGAAGGGGACAAAAGGGTAGTAAAAGCAGTAGAAAAATTAAAGAAGGAAGGAATAAAAACATTGAAAGATGAAGAATAGGAGATCAAGGATAGGATAGTAATAAAGAAAAGAAAGATATATATGCCAGAAGGGGAGCTCAGGAGAGAAATAATCCAGTTGTACCATAATACCCCAGTAGGGGGGCACAGAGGGAGATAGAAGATGACAGAGTTGGTCACTAGAAATTACTGGTGGCCAGGAGTAACAAAGGAAGTGGAAAAATATGTAAAGAGATACAATGCTTGTCAAAGATACAAGGATTGAAGTGAAGCACCAGCAGGAAAACTAATGCCTAACGCAATCCCAGAGAAACCATGGAGTCATATTTTGGCAGACTTCATTACTAAACTACCATTAGCTCAGGGATATGATGCTATCTTAGTAGTATGCAACCGATTTAGTGAAATGGCACACTTTATAGCAACTACAGAAAAAACATTGGTAAAAGGTCTTACAAGGTTGTTCTGAGATCATGTATGGAAGTTATATGGGCTCCTGGAAAGCATTATATCAGATAGAAGAGTACAGTTTGTGGCAGGAATGATGAGAGAGCTAAACAACTTGTTGGGAATCTAGATGAAACTCTCAACAGCCTATCACTCTCAAACAGATGGGCAGACAGAAAGGATAAACCAAGAGTTGAAGCAGTATCTGAGGGTCTTCATTGACTATAGACAAGAACAGTGGCCAGATTGGTTGGGAATGGCAGAATTTGCATATAACAACAAAGTTCACACAGCAACAAAAATATTGCCATTCAAAGCAAACTATGGTTGAGACCCAAGAATGGGATTCAAGGGGAGAAGAAGGGGGAAGTACAAAGCAGCAGAAAAGTTCATAGAAAGAATAAAGAAAATTCAGGAAGAAGTGAAAGCAGCATTAGGAAAGGCATAGGAAGAGATGAAGAAGCTCATGGATAAAAGGCAAAGAGAGGGAGAAGAGTACAGAGTAGGAGACTTAGTACTACTAAGTACAAAGAACTTAAAATGGCAGATGAAAGAAAAAAGATTGGAGAAGTTGACCAAACAATTTGTGGGGCCTTATAAAGTCAAGGGGATCATCTCAAGTAATACAATAGAATTAGAATTACCTAAATCTATTAGAATACATCCCATAGTTAACATAAGCAGAGTATGTCTTTATAAACCACAGGTTAAGGGGCAGAAGAAGATACTACTGAAACTGGTCATCATCGAGAGAGAAGAAGAATTTGAGATAGAAAAGATCTTAAACAGAAGAATAGTAAGAGGGAAGGAAAAGTTCTTGGTGAGATGGAAAGGTTATACAGCAGAAGAAGACACCTGGGAAAATAAAGAAAATTTGGAAAATATGAAAGAGATGGTAAAAGAATTCAAGAAAGAGTATGGAGAAGAGGCCAAAGAACTAAGACAACAGAAGCTGGAGGAAGAAGAGACAAAGTTTAGTCAGGAACTACCTAGGGAATTCATGGCAAAATTACTATATGGATGGGGGAGAAAAAGATATGAAAAAGAGAGGGAAAAGAGATAGGATGAAAATTGGAATCAATAGAAAAATTCCTTAGGATAAGAAAACTTGAAGGGGGAACCATGTTATAAGAACTCCAAAAGGGAAATAGTTTCCTGTGTATTCAAACATCTAATCCACAACCTCAAATCGTATAATGGGGTTAAGATATAAATAGCAGGGGACTTAGGTAATTCTATCACATGACAAGTCAGGTGATTATAGAACATTCTGGAAAGGACATGTAATTGTGGGACTGTAAAGTACAGCCACTATAATTGTAGTATAAGTAGAACTACAATCCAATGAAGAACCCTATCGAGTTCTTCCTGAACAACTATCTTGGTTGAGCTCTAAAGTCTTCATAGCTCTATGCTAACACTATAGTTGATCCAGCACCAATTTCCAACAACCACTGAGTATGTTGATTGTCAGCTTCAGAGTGGCCCAAGTATATATTGTATCTGAGATATAAGAACTTGATATGTTTCTATAAATTTCCTCTACAAAAGGATGCTACTACCACTTGTTGACGTGTTTCTTTAGGCACCACAGACAAAGTTTGACAAAAATCCCCTCCAAATACTACTGTAATTTCACCAAATGGATGATCATTCTAGATAATATGTCAATTCAACAGCTATCAAGTGCAAGTGATTACTTACTTCAAGCAAGTCTCTTAGGCATTGATCAACAGCATCAATGTCATACTTATGCTGCATAGAAACTTCATCCCAAATAATAACCTTGGTCTGTTGAATGACTGAAAACATGTAACTATTCCATTTAAGTCTAGCCACAGAGTCTTCATTAATAGAAAGAGGAATCTTGAAGCATGAATAAGATGTTCTTCCTCCATCCAGCAAAAGAGCAGCAATTTCAGATGATGCTACACACAATGCCACCTGTCCTCTCCTTCTAACCTCAGCAGCAATAGTATTACAAAGAAAAGTTTTTCCACAACCACCAGCAGTATGAATGAAGAAAAGATGACCTTAGTTGTTGGTGATAGACTCCAAAACAGCATCAAAAGCAGTAGCTTGTTCAGGGTTAAACATTGCCCTCTGCTTATTTATTAAAGTTGCCATTTTATCTGTATTATACTGCTCAGTCTATAAGAGAGGATTGGATATTCTGTGACTCCACTGTTGCTGTGGAAGAGACATAGGTAGAAACTCAGCAAGACTTCTTCCTATTCCTACCAACATCCTGTTCAGATCCCAAAGACTATAATCATAAACATCATCCTCTGGTATCTCCTGGTCAGCTTGATAGTGGCTCATATAACATAGTTTGTGTTTGACATCATCACACAGTCTAGCCTTGAATTGATTCCAGAGAACATGAGGTTCAGCCACTTTATCAGTCAGTAAGATCACTGCTAACAGCTAGCGATATGCCACTCTAGGCTGTATTGCAATTGCTTCCTCTAAGCAAATCCTCCACTCATGATCATCCTCTAGTAATCCTCTTGCCATACATGCTTTCTTAAATATGATAAATACTTGGCCATTCCAGATCCTCAGATGCTTCCAACTTTTTCCATCTTCAAATATAGTCAAGAGAAATCATAAAAGGAACTGTTCTTCCTTTGATGGTGATACAAAGTACATCCTTCCAATTACCTTAGCATATCATCTTGGATGCCATGATTTGACTTTAGCATTCCAGGTATAGTGTTGAGGAAACTGCCAATAAGTAAGGTCCAATCCATTATTATATATAGAGTTGTAATCAAACCAAGCAGTAAGCTAAGTCTTCTCTATATTTTGCCTGGCCAATACTTTATTGACAGTCTGGTGTGCATAAAAGTTGACATAGTGCTCATTAGAAAGATGAATAGGAAAATGTTGAACAGCTGGTGACTCTCTATATATGTTAAACTCAAATATTTTCTAGCAAGCTTCTGTTGGACCAATAAACTGACCATCCAAGTGTGCTTTGATTTTATCCTGTACTCCACCACTAATCTCTATAGTTGCTCTGTCAGAATCCTTATAGATGTACTTGCTTAGACACTTGACAGTTTCCAATCCAGCAGAGACCTCTATATTAATATAACAATCAAAAAGAAGAAGTTGAGGACAGTAAGAGACCACATATTAATTGGTGAACCTGGCTCTATTACATTCAAATACCAAGCCATTGTCAGGTCTAGCATAAAGTGAATAACTGTCCTCAGCCTAGTCTGTTCTCTCTCTATAGTTTTTGGGAAAATGTTTACTATATCATCCATTGACCATACACTTGGCTTGGGGATTGTCAACACCACATGGACTATGCAACATATATTTGGTGACTTTTGCATAGAGAAATGGCTGTAGCTGAGGATTAGGTAACTATGCTGAGATCATGGAGTTTATATAATAAGGGTCTTGAATGTAATCTTAAGGGTGTAGAAAGATGAGCAGGTGAATATGAGGAAGACCTCTCTTCTAGAACTCAATAGTATAAATATGAGCTATTGTAGTATCAAAGAAGCTATTATCAATAAGCTTGAGAAGTGCTTTCTTCTTCTGCTCAAAGACATATGATATAATATCAGAATGATCAGTAGCTATCTGTCCAGGGAAAAGACTCTGAACAATTTCTAGTCACTTGGGATTAGCAGTCATGGTAAAAAAGAGATCTGGTATAGTGACTTAGCCTGAGGTGACTTAATCATCCTCCTAGTCCAAGTTAACAAGGAGAACTCGATAGAGTTTCTATTCAATTGTAGTACACTACTTATACACCTCCTGTGTTTACTTCTATTTATAAACTCCCATGCATCTCCTTTTAGTTGTTTCACATGTCTGCAGATTTAAAAAGAAAAGAAAAAGAAAAAGAAAATAAATAATGACTTAGCTGTTTTGGCCATGTCATGACATCTGGTTTGTGAAAATGCCTGTAAATAGCCATAGCATCCTAGAACAACTGAGTTATAAACCTAGGACTGCTGTTACCAAGGAACAGTGAATGCTCTTAGTGGTTACCCTAGGTGGATGTTCAGGAAGAACTCGATGGAGTTCTCGTTGGATTACAGCCCTACTTATACTATTACTACAGTGGCTGTACCCTAGAGTCCCATGGTCACATGTCCTTTCCAGAATGTTCTATAGTTACCTGACCTTGTCACGTGACTTGGCTTACTAAGTCCCTATCCTGTTTATGTCTTTACTCCATTGTGTGCTTTGGAGGTTTTAGTTGGAGTGTTCAGATGCATGGGAAACCTTTTCCTGCTCGAGGTTCTCACAACAACTGCCCACATAAAAAGAAGGAAGAATGAGTTTACATCCTAAAGGCCTATCATCTTCTCCATTATGCCTATCATATACAGCAGTATCCTGTAGTCCCTGGTAAAGCTCAGATCTAAGAGTATGTTGATGTGTTCTAGCCCAGTTGAGTTTCCTCTGTTCACAGTTTGCCCATGCATCAACAACAAACTACTGAAATAGCTTTCTACCATAGAAGAGAGATAGCTGAGAACCATCTCTGATATAAAGATAATATGCATAGTAGCATATGTCAGAAACCACCTGTGAGCAAGTCTGTTCCTTTCTATTTCTTTGTCTTCTATTCTCCTTTCATTCTCTTAGTTGAGCACCACAGATTGGAATTCTTGGATACCATCCATTCTCTCTCTTTGGAAACAACAGAACATAATGGAGAGCAGCATATAAAGGACTGTTCTGGCTTATTTGCTCAAGCTGTCCTCCTCTTGCCCATAATACTACATCTCTATTATCTAGTGTATGATGAACTCTTTCTTCAGGAATAATAACTGCAATCTCTTCAGTAGTAGGCAGATTGTGAGTTTGCTGATCATGCTGTAAATTTACATGCAATCTAATCCTAACCTCCTGCTACTCATCTACTGGTTTGTTCCTGATAAGCTCATATATATGATGGTACTGGCCAGTATATGGATAACTGTCCAGGAGCATTGTCTAAATATTGTCCATTACTACAGGATCTAGATTATTATTGTTAGCTCTCCTAACATTGAGCTGCTCTGCTGTGTCAAGGATATAGATTTGCATACATATTAGAGTCTGATCTGCATGAGAGAGAAGAGTACCAGTGAGATAATGAAGTTCTCCCTAGATTTTGAAATAGTAGAGACTGAACTGCCTAGTGACTGAGTTGTCAATTTTGACTCCTACTGAAGTCATAGCAAAAGCTGCATTATACTATCATATATTATTGCAAAATTCTCTTGAGGAATACCCATCTCCAGTCAAGTAGTTGTGAAGGATTCCAGTGAGTGGTTGGAGAGAAGACAGTTGGATCTGTCCTTGCAAATAGCATATGCCAAATTTGGGATGATTAACCTATGAGGATCTAAGCTTCTCACAGTCAGGGTGAAGAGCATGACAGTGAGGGCAAATAACAATCAGCATACCCAAGTTGTTATACTGTATATTAGTTTCTAAGAATGGCTGTCCAGCAGGTGGATAAGGTGTAGGGTGAGAAACAGATAGTGGGATATCATTTGCAACAACAGCTTCTTGATCCTGATAATTTATAAGTATATAGAATTTTATTATACAAAAATCAACATACCTGAATTATATCATCTTCTATATCCAACTCTTGAATATTTCCTTCCCTAACATCCTATAATATCTAATTAGAATTTATTTATCAACAATTAGTGAAATCTATTACTTACAGCTCTTAAAATATTTTCCTGTATATTCCTATCCACATTCAGGTCTCCATTACCATGTTTATTTTGCTGTCCTTTATAATCAAGAGCATCTGCATCTTCATTTCTCCATTCCTCTATTATTTGATTAACTTGAACCTTTTCTACTTATCTCTGTCTCTCTACTTCTGCTATTATGATTTGTGCTCTAGGTTCTTGAGTTGTTCTTTGTTGCTGTTCAGCAAGTTGACATTTGTGCAAATCAAGTATAACATCCTCAAGATTTTGTGGAATATATGCAAAAGTCAAATGGAATTTTGTTCTTTTCTTCCTCTTCTTCTATTTAGGACAGGAGCTGGAGGGATATTATGGAGATCTCATTGTGCTCATTCCTCAGCCCTTCTCCCTTGACATTCTAATTCAACAGAATCCATCTCTTACAACTGTTTTGCTATCTTACTTACAACTACCCTAAGAATAAAGGTATTGTTATCAATAGGCAGTGAATGCTCTTAGTGATCACCCTAGGTGGATGTTCAAGAAGAACTCGATAGAGTTCTTTCTTGGATTGGACTACTACTTATACTATTTTACAGTGGCTGTACTACTACTAGTCCACAATCACATGTTCTTCCAGAATGTTCTATGGTCACTTGACCTTATTACATGATTTGGTTTCCTAAGTTCCCATGCTATTTATACCTTGACCTCATTGTATGACTTGAGATTTTGGATTAAGTGTTTAAATATGTAGGAGACTGTTTCCTTCTTAGGGCTCTCATAACAGGTATACTATCACTTCTAAGAAGAAAATCCCTACTCTAAACAACACTCTTAGAAAGCAGTTGTTATTCCCTTGCATATAAGGATTATAATAGATCCCAAGCACCAGATTACTAATAGAAAGGTATCACAAATGGCCACTTACTGATTTGTGATTGCTTGATTTGATAATCAAAGTGTTCAAAAAAGTGAAGTTAGACAAGCAGCAAAAGATGTTGTTAAGTCTGAGGTTTATCCTCAGACATAC
>Ga0153992_100528_pt1:7500-11001 | contig 11001 bp, 8 predicted proteins | sample TSNC076MetaG_FD_104683 | JGI IMG/M metagenome (GOLD analysis project Ga0153992, IMG submission 104683) | Attine ant fungus gardens microbial communities from North Carolina, USA - TSNC076 MetaG | ecosystem: Host-associated > Fungi > Mycelium > Unclassified | place: USA: North Carolina... | reverse complement strand
ATGAATTCCACTTTCACTTTAAAGAGACATACTATAAAAATAGCCTCCCTGAAGCTTCTTATCTAGATGGAAATACAGAAAATTCTAAGTTCAAAAAAATGGAAGATAAAAAGAAAAACCTCTTCTGGTTTGAAAAACCTCTTGTAACTCTTCTTTTCAATCATAATCGATGGAATCGACCATTGCGATACAGAAGAAATAATCGATTTGAAAACGCTGTAAGAAACGAAATGTCACAATATTTTTTTTATACATGCCGAAGTTATGGAAAAGAAAAAATATCTTTTACATTTCCGACCAGTTTATCAGCTTTTGGGGAAATGATACAAAGAAAGATGCCCCTGTCCATAATAATAAAAAAAATCTCCTCTGATGAATTGTACAATCATTGGATTTCTACCAACAAACAAAAAAATAACAATCGAAACAACGAGTTGATAAATCGAATTGAGGCTCTAGATAAAGGATCTCTTTCTCTAGATATACTCGAAAAAAAGACTAGATTATGTAATGATGAGACTAAAAAAGAATACTTGCCAAAAATATCTGATCCTTTCTTAATCTTAAATGGTACACATCGCGTAATACTAAAAAAAAAGGTTTCACCTTTAATCATAAATAAAACTTCGATAGAAAATTTCATAGAACCAAATAGGATTCATGCTATCTTTCTTACTGATACTGATTACCAAGAATTTGAACAGAAAATAGATAGTTTTGATAAAAAACCATTATTAAAAAAAATGAGTCATTTCTTGATTTTAATAAGTAAACTTGATAGAGAATTAAAATCTAATTTAAATTTGAAAGAACCTTCTTTATTTTCAGAACAAGAAAAAAAAAGAATGGATTCAGAAAATGAAAAAAAAAATTTAAAATTTTCTTTCAATGTAATTATCACTGATCTTAATGACCAAAAAATAAAAAAAAGATCTATTGGAATAAAAGAAATCATTAAAAAAGTTCCCCAATGGTCATATAAATTAATTAACGAATTAGAACAACAGGAAGGAGAAAGTGAAGAAGAAGTACCAATAGATCATCAAATTCGTTCAAGAAAAGCCAAACGTGTAGTTATTTTTACCGATAACCGACAAAATGCCGATACTAATAATAAAGATACTAATAATACTGATCAAACAGATGAAGTGGCTTTGATACGCTATTCGCAACAATCGGATTTTCGTCGAGACATAATAAAAGGTTCTATGCGAGCCCAAAGACGTAAGACAGTTATTTGGGAACTCCTTCAAGCAAATGCACATTCTCCACTCTTTTTGGACAGAATAGACAAATCGCGCCTTTTTTCTTTTGATATCTCCGGAATGATGAAACTTATTTTTCGAAACTGGATAGGAAAAAGATCAGAATTCAAAATTTCAGATTATACAGAAGGAGAAATAAAAGAAGGGAAGAAAAAGGAGAAGGACAAAAAAGACGAGAACAAAAGAAAAGAGAAAGTGCGAATAGAAATAGCAGAAACCTGGGATACCATTCCATTTGCTCAAGTAATAAGAGGTTCCATGTTACTAACTCAATCGACTCTTAGAAAATATGTTATATTACCCTTATTAATAATAGGTAAAAATATTGGCCGTATATTATTATTGCAATTTCCTGAGTGGTCTGAGGATTTAAAAGAATGGAATAGAGAAATCCATGTTAAATGTACTTATAATGGTGTTCAATTATCAGAAACAGAATTTCCGAAAAATTGGTTAATAGATGGCATTCAGATAAAGATCCTATTTCCTTTCTGTCTGAAACCTTGGCACAGATCTAAGCCGAGATCCTCTCATATAGATCGAATGAAAAAGAAAGGGCAAAAAGACGATTTTTGCTTTTTAACAGTTTGGGGAATGGAAGCTGAACTTCCTTTTTGTTCTCCTCGAAAACGGTCTTCCTTTTTTGAACCCATTTTTAAAAAATTCAAAAAAAAAATTGGAAATTTTAAAAAGAAGTATTTACTAGTTCTAAAAGTTTTAAAAGAAAGAACAAAATTGTTTCTAAATATCTCAAAAAAAACAAAAAAATGGATTATCAAAAGTATTCCACTTTTAAAAAAAATAAGAAAAGAACTTTCAAAAATCAATCCAATTCTAGTATTTAGATTGAGAAAAGTATATAAATCAAGCGAAACGAAAAAAGAAAAAGATTCTATGACCAGCAATCAGATAATTCATGAATCCTTTAGTCGAATTCGATCTACAGATTGGACAAATTATTTACTGACAGAAAAAAAAATGAAGGATCTGACTGATAGAACAAGCACAATCATAAAAAAAATAGAAATAATTACAAAAGAGAAAAAAAAAGTGACTCCGGGAATAAATATTAGTCCTAAAAAAATAAGTTATAATGCTAAAAGATTCGAATCACCAAAAAATATTTTGCAAATATTAAAAAGAATGAATGCTCGATTAATCCGTAAATTAAATTTTTTTTTTAAATTTTTCACCGAAAGAATCTACATAGATGTCTTTCTATCTATCATTAATATTTCCAAAATTAATATACAATTTTTTCTTGAATCAACAAAAAAAATTCTTGATAAAACCCTTTACAATAATAAAAAAAATCAAGAAAAAATTAATAAAAAAAATCCAAATAGAATTCACTTTATTTCGACTATAAAAAAGTCAATTTATAATATTAGTAATAGTAATAAAAATTCACAGAATTTTTGTGACTTATTCCCCTTGTCTCAAGCATATGTATTTTACAAATTATCACAAACCCCAGTTCTTAACTTGTATAAGTTAAGATCCACTCGTCAATATAGCGGAACATCTTTTTTTATTAAAACTTCAATAAAAGATTCTTTTGTAACACAAAAAAGAATTAATTCTGAATTAAGATATAAGAAACTTCGTAATTCTGGAATAAATCAATGGAAAACCTGGTTAAGAGGTCATTATCACTATAATTTTTCTCAGATTAGATGCTCTAGATTAATAGCACAAAAATGGAGAAATAGAATCACTCAATGTGGTACAATTCAAAATAAAGATTTAAACAAAGAAAATTCATATGAAAAAGACCACTTAATTCATTCCAAAAAACAAAAGGATTACAAAGTATATTCATTATCAAATCAAAAAGATAATTTTCAAAAATACTATAGATATAACCTTTTATCTTATAGATCTATTAATTATGAAAATAAGAGGGATCCCTACATATATGGATCCGCATTACAAGTAAATAAGAATCAAGAAGGTTCTTATAATTACACCACACATAAAGGCAAATTTTTTGATATACTAGGAGATATCCCTATCAATAATTATCTAGAAAAACGTGATATTATGTATATGGAAAAAAATCCAGATAGAAAATATTTTGATTGGAAAATCATCAATTTTTGTCTTAGAAAGACAATCAATATTGAGACCTGGATCAAGATCGATACCAACAATAATAAAAATACTAAGACCGGGACTAAGAATTATCAAAAAATTGATAAAATAGATAAAAAAGATATTTTTTATCTTATGATTT
>Ga0153992_100518_pt1 | contig 11077 bp, 7 predicted proteins | sample TSNC076MetaG_FD_104683 | JGI IMG/M metagenome (GOLD analysis project Ga0153992, IMG submission 104683) | Attine ant fungus gardens microbial communities from North Carolina, USA - TSNC076 MetaG | ecosystem: Host-associated > Fungi > Mycelium > Unclassified | place: USA: North Carolina, Lumber... | reverse complement strand
GTGCTAAGACACAGAGAGCTCAATAAAACAATGTCAGTAAGGTATCTGCAAGAGGTGTATGGCCAAAGGAGTAAGGTATGGGCCAAGTTTGGCTCTAGTATACAGTCCTGACTATGAGAGAAAAACTGACATGGGATGTCATATCAGTCAATTGACAACAGGATGATGTTAGATGAAGGATATAAGGGGACCCTACCAATGCCACCCTTAGAACACTAGACTCAAATCCCAGAACAACCCTGTGCTTAATTAAATATTACTATGTAATATTTAATTCCACTAGGTCGACTTGGCAACTCTTGACCCTACCAGACAGGACTGTAGGATCAGAGACAGACAGGCTGTAATAGTATATATTGTAGAGTACACCCCTAGAAGCCTTATCCTAAACTCTAAGGATTCTCCTGGAGGTAAGTTGTAACATAACATAGGAGTATAATATTAGCTAAGGATTCTCCTGGAGTCCACTCTGCTCTAGTCACCCTTACAAAGGACCTGGCTTGATTGGAAACAGCATTTTACCATGGTCTCTAAATTCCAATTTTGGGGTCATTGTTTTGCCAGGCAAAGGCAATGGTATTGTGGGTATGACAAAGGAGATAGCCACAGGGGAGAACATAGATAATAATGGCTATACAGAGAGAAATGAGCTTGTATCTTGTTTGTATGTGTAGAAAAGCAAGGATACCTATATACCAGATGTCAATAGCAGAAAGGATTTTTATAGCCTCCCTTACATAATCAGATAGTCTATTATCCTATCCAAATAAAATAGATTAGTAGTAAAACCCAGCCCAAGATTCAAAAATGCACAAATGTTAGAGCAGTAAGATTATTTTGTGTATAGGATGTCAAAACTCTTTATACCTTTGTATACTGTAGCTATAGCTTTGGCAACCATTAACTAGGTCACAAAAATTTCAGCATCCAGTATTGTCCACTTTCTCAGTTGATAATTTCACAGGAATGACTTAGTGACTACTAACCCTATATGCTGCAATAGACACTACTTGCTATTTAGATATAGGAATACTAGCATCTATAGCATATACAACCTGAGAGATATTATAACTCACACACTTTATATACTTGAAATATATGGAACTCATAGTTTCAGCAAAGTGTATTGGTATTATGACTTGGCAAAATAGCTAAGTTATTATTTATATTTTTTTTCTTTTTCTTTTCTCTTCTTTTGGACTTACTATACAAGGAAGGAGTGTAGGAATGTGTTACATGTCACAGGGTCACATCACAATAATATTACATAATAAGTATGGGAAAGTAGTATATAGACTATGTAGTAGTTGTATAAGTAGTATACAAAATCTAATGGAAACTCCATTGAGTTCTTCTTGTTAACTCAGACTTGGAGTATAATTAAGTTATCTCAGGTTAAGTCACTACAATTGGTTGTAGGCAGGGGAAGATAGCTTTCCAGGGATGGCAGAATATATCTATTTCTTTTATCTGGTAGTTATGGAAGCTATATTATATGCAAATTTTCCATATATCTGTCTGAAAACATAAAGTTACTATATCATAAGCTGAGATTTTCATATAATACAGAATATCATCACCAGTTGTAATATGTAGTGGAAGTAAATTCAATTGCTCTACAGATCCATTATCCAGATCCATGGCCTGCATTCTTTGTCACATAAAGAGAAAACTTCAAACAGTTAGTCTAAGATAGTTACTATATCTATAAGTAGGGATTCAAGTCATTTGGCTTAGAGTTGGCTGAGGTTTGCAATTGTCAAGAGATTCTAAAGATTTTTTACAAAAAACAAGAAAGAGCTTTATGTACTATAGAGGAACTAAAAGATAACTACTGAATTTGTTATTATTTTCAATAATATACTCAGATGCAAATGTAAAAAAGATGGTAGCTACATCTAATTGCTGATATTTATATATTAGCTTGAAGATAAGCTTGAAGTTCAGTAATCAAAGCTTTTTGCTTGTCAATCTTTTTTTGTTGCATATCAGTCTTTTTATATGCTTCTGAAACTTGTACTTTAACCTTTGCAAGTATTTGTTTTTGGGCTTCAATTTCTATAGTCAACTCAAAAACTTCTCTTTAACAAGTCATAAGTAAGGTCTTTATTGTATGTGATATATTATGGTAGATAATATCAAGTTCTTGTCCTACTTCAGCTTGTAAGCAAGGTTGTTATAACTTGGTAAAATGGCTAAGTTATTATTTTTCTTTTCTTTTTTTATTTGAACTTACTACATAAGAAAGAGTGTGAGAAAGTATCACATGATATATCATATATAATATATCACAAAGTCAAGTGATATCACATAATGGAGTCACATAATGAGTATGGGAAAAGTAGTATACAAATTATATAATAAATGTATAAGTAGTGTACAGAATTGAATGAGAACTCTATTAAGTTCTTCTTGTCAACTTGGACCAGAAGTGTAGTTAAGTCATCTTAGGCTAAGTTACTACAGAGGTAAAGTATAATGCAAAAAGAAAGAAACCACAGTGGTATTTTGGCCTACAATATAAAACTAATAGCCAGTTTCTATAGCTAGATTTTCTCTCTAAAAGAAAAATATGTAAATACTTCCAAAATACATAGAAAATAGCTTACTCAAATTATAATACATTGAAAGTGCTTTGAAATCTTAGTAGAATTTTTACAAGGAAGACACAAAGGTCTATTTTACTTTAAATCTTCTAGATTCTACTGTACAAGAATAATCAAGACAAACATAAGAGAACACCTACCAAATTTATAATCTCCTCTTGTAATACCATTAACAACATCAAATTTCTTTTTCTAAGTGTCTGATCTATTCTTGAACTTGTTTTTACAATTGTCATCATTAGTAGATGATTCTAAACCTCTATCATGTTCAAGATTTGTAGTATCATGTTCAATAGCTGAAGTATTGTATTCAATATCTTGGATATCAAATGAGGTTTCTGGTAGTAAAACAGGAGAGTGATTTATATTCTATTAAAAGAATTAGACTTAGAGGTTTAAAGAATATGAGTGCTACCTCAGTTTGTCCTAGGTCAGATAAATCTTCTAGTCTAGGATTTATACTTTTCAGGTGTCTTACTGTGCATTAGTAATTGAAAGTTGTCTAAATAAAATTAGATACTTAAATAGATGTTGAAGTAACAGTCTCAAATGATAAACAAGGAACAGTAGCATAGTTCTAATATAATATAAATGTTTTAGCATAACTTCTCAAAAAAATAGCTACTTGTCTTTGTACTGCTATATAGATATTCACTACAAAAAGGTCTCCCAGAACATTGGTAGCAATGATAAGGCTATGTAAGAGTAACCAGAGTGGAGTAGACTCTAGGAGAATCCTTAGGTAATATTACACTTCTAAATATATTACAACTTACCTCTAGAAGAATCCTTAGAGATTAGAATAAGGCTTCTGGAGTGTACTTCTATAATATATATACTCTTACTACTAAGATATCTCTGATCCTATAGTTCTATTAGTCAGGGTCAGGAGCCTCCAAGTTGAGCTAAAGGGAATTCAATATTACTATATAATATTTAATTAAGTGCTGTTATACTACCAATGAATTTTCTGTGGAAATATAATATGGAATACACTTTATATCTCTGAATTTAGTATCTGAGTTTATCCTAGAAACCTCCTACAAGCTCTTAGACATATAAAAGACTACCAAAGGTGACTCCTACCAGATAGTCACCAAGCTGTCACTTGCTTAATAGCATATACCTTGGAAGACAAGACTGATAAACTAGTATCAAATTTTAGAGACAAACTATCAATATTAATACTCTATAACTCAGAAACTCTAGAACACCTTTGGAATACTATAGACTTTCAATCTAAAACAGACTTGGACGAATATGATACCAAAGTAACAAATCAAAAGTCTATTAATAACTTGTGATCTCATCACTGCTAGACTCAACCAAAAAGCAGATATAGTACACAATGATATTGTGAGTTGGGATACTCATATATATTAAAGCCAGTTTCTAGACTGTACTCAGGTAGGAAGTAGCTGGTTAAGAGATCAGAAGATATTGATAGAAAGTGGTAGTATAAAGGTAGAGCAGAAGCACATGGTGGTAATGGGCTGGCATAGCAGGATAGAAGGCAATGTTGGACATATCTATATAGTATGGTTATAAAGGAAAGAAGTGAGAGAGACTAAAAAAAAAAGCATTTTCCTTTTCTATTTATTTTTTTATTGAGTTTCATCAATTTGTAATTTTAATATAATACTCAGAGAGCCAGTATTATACAGGACAGTCTTTTTAGGCAATTTAAGTAATAATTATCACAAATCTCTACTATAATTCAGCTTGAGTAGCAAAGATAATATCAATTGTATACTACTTAACCTCTAGTCTTGGACTTGTATATATTACCCAAGTAGTAGAATAGCAGCTATGACCACTACTATACTAGCCTCATAAGACCTGTTCAGCTATTTTGTACCAGATACAATCTATGTTAGTATGAAGTCATGAGAACTCAAAGCTCAACCAAGGTAGTTGTTCAGAAAAAACTCAATAGAGTTTCTTGTTGGATTCCTCTAGATACTTATACAAATATTAGATGGTCTGTGTGCCTATCTCCTACAATCACATAACCCTTACTAAGAACTATCTATATCTTACATAATCCTTCCCACACTATTTATATCTTTTCTGTATCATATTCTTGGATGTTTTCTATCAAGTTGATGAATGTGCAAGAAATAGTTTTCTTCTTGGTTGTTTTATAACAACCTAGAAATCTCCTTTAGAAGCTTTTTTGAGGACTGTCTAAACCTTGGGAAAACTAGTCTCTGGTAGAATGATATCATAATCTAGTAGCTATTGTATTTGATGGTTTAGGCTTTAGTGTTACTATTAGATCTCAGCAATCATTTTTGATATCCTCTATAAAGAGTTATCCAGGACAGAGGAGGAAGGTCAGAAGTATGGAAGAACAACAGAGAGAGGTTAAGAAAGTTGGAATTGGAGAGATCAATGAAGACATTGATCTTGAGAGCAGATTACCTATGCTGCCTTTGAGACTCCTTGAACCATGTTCAAAGACCAGATTCAATGAAAAGCTCTAAAAGAAGACTGGATTGGAGAGTTAAAAAGGACAGAGAGCACTGGCCATGTGATTGGAAGGGGATTCTGCTTCATTATTCCACTCCCTACCATAATAGGCTATTAGAATGTTTCTTTTATTTTCTTAACTGTTGATTTTATGATTTGTAATTCTAATATATACTCTAGGAGCACAAAGGGGTCTAGCAACAACTTACTTCTATTATCTCCCTCTCTCTATTGCTTTAGAGCTCTATTGCTATTTTTGAGTGACTGAGTTTCCTGTTTGTTTTTTTATAAAACTCTATAAAACTTTTCTTAAGGGATGCATCTCACTTTGAGGAGGACTTGGGCATTTACTCAACTAGGAGTTTAACTACTCACTATACATTTTTAGAGTAGGTTTCTAACTGTGTAGTTAGTTAAAGTAGAGCCTATACAAGGACATAGGAGTTCTAGGCAGTACTGTTGTATTGACAGCAAGCCAGGCTACTAGACTAGCTTAAAAAAGGTAGTGTTATGGTATAAGACAAATATATACCTTTGAGATCCACAATCAACTAGAGCTTGTTCTTGAGCAGATATTAAAAATATTTCATCTTCTAGGTTCATTGGTTTCCTTTATAACAACCTTCATAAGCTCTTTATTATTTGATTTACCTTTCTAGTATCTATTCAATAGCATACAACTGTGATACAACTTGGAGACTTTGCCTTTTTAATTTGTTCTATTCACCCTTGTTATTTCTTTTCCCTATCACTAGTGAGTGAAGGCATGCAATCTTGATATCTACCACCATTTCAAGGGCTCTAAAGTTGTCTTCTAGTACTTGTATAAGTTCTAAGTGAAGAGGTTGGGTGGTTGAGGTGAATTTACTCTATACTCTTACTTTTTCTAGAGACAAGACATAGCAGTTGCTCAAACAATTTTCTCTAAGATAGTAGGCTTGGAAAGCTTAGCTAGCCATTGACTTAGATTGTATCACACCCATAAGGTTTGGTGTTAGAAATGTGGATAAGGGCCTGGTTGAGTCTGGTAAAGTCTAGAAGTAGTTTACTAACTATTTTGATAGTAAGTTTGTTACAGTGTATAAAGGTTGACACCTTTGAGACACTATGCAAGGTAGATCTAGATCAAGCTTATACTCTTTTTGAATAATTCTACTTTACTTTACTATGCTAAGTTTCTATATTCACTTTTTAATATCTTTATTCATTTCTACAAACTCTTTAGTATGCAATTGGAACCTAGTACTATGTATTTAGCTCATGCCAGGCTAATAGTACCTTTTGTCCCCTTTCAGTGCAAGGTTGCTCTAGGATATAAGTCTGGTATTTCAGGAGTAGTATTGGTAAAGTCTTCTTATAGACCATTTTTGAGCCTTTGTAGAAGAGATTTGTATAACATTATAGTCTTTGAGTTTCTAAGAACTCTTTGAGGCTATTAAGCCCTACTAGAAAGAGGGTAACAGCATTGTAGAGGGAAGTTTTGGAGGTCAAAGAAGAAATTAATGGTGCTTTGGATCAACAAAGACCTAGTAAGGAAGAACTTTGTCAAATATGCAGAACAGTATAGAATATTGGCAAGAATTGTCAACTATAGTGATGAAGTTTACATTGACAAAATAAAAGAGATTATTTCTGATGAGCTGTAAAATGCACTTGTTATCTATGAAATTACAAATCAATCTCCAAAAACATGGGATGACTATCTAAAATTGTTGATATAAGCATACTTTTAAGGCCTTACATCTGGACAAGGTCTAGGGTACAATATTTGGTCCAGAGGCAATTGGAGAGAAGAGTAGAGAAAAGAAGAACCCAGATGCAATGGAAATAGATAAGATTCAGAAGAAGGAAAGGAAGAGCTCACAATACTGTCAAATATATACTGGAAAAGGCTTTAAGAATAAGTCAAAAATGCATAACACTATAAACTGTTATGACAAGCCTGGTAATGAAGACAAGTGTTCTTATAAGACTTTTTTCTAGAAACCATCTCCACTGGATCCAAGCAAGAATAAGAATTAGTCATTTAGAGCATGGCTAATAAAGATGTTAGAGAAAGATAGTGATATCCCAGATTCCTCTCCTGAGAACATCAAAATTAATAGTATGTCAATTGAAGATATCTCTGATCCTATTCCCTCAAGTAAAAAGGGAAAGGGAATGTCCAAATTGGATTTTCCCTTGGAACTGTAGAGTATAATGTCTGTGATCTACAGTTGGAAGAAAGTGTACCCTCTATTAGCTTGCAAAAGTCAGAAGTAGTACTGGAATTTTATAATAATATAGTGCACAACAAGACTATCTCCTTTAAAATTCCAGTTATACTTTGGGTATACAGAAAGAAAGTACAGACCAAGGCTTTAGTTAATTCAGAAACCACCACAAACTTTATTGATAGAGTTATCATGGAAAATAACAATCTGGTAACTTATAAACTGGCAAATTTGTATTGTGTAATCAATGTAGATAGCACTTCCAACAAAGCAGGACAGATAACTGAGTATGTCTGAGCTTATATAGAAATTAGATTATATAGGATGACCTAGTACCTTTTTGTCACTAACTTAGGAAATAAGAAGATAATAATTGGGTATTTGTACTTGTATAAGCATAATCCAAATATCAATTGGCAAAAAGGTCAATGAGAGTTCACTAGGTGCTCGAATACATATGCTAGTAAAGCCTATAAAATACAAGATATAGAAGTGTCACAAACTTCATTCAGACTATAACTCCAGGAATACTTGACCAATTTTGATGATCTAAATGGCCACCAAAAGCTCTTAAGAAGACCTTTCAAATGGTACCAAAAACGTCTCAAAGCAATCAGTATTCACCGAGTTATCAGCAGATCAGTCAGTAATCACCAAGTTACCAGACACTAAATCACTGATATCTTGGGAACTGCTTAACATAATTGTTTGCTTCAATGACCATCATGAAGCTCTCTTCAATGTGCTTCTTTCAGCTATAAATAGATCTAGAGGCAATAAGATCCCATAGAGATACAAGGTCCTCAATGTTTGTATATAATAACTGATCTTTATCTATAGATTATCATCTGTTCTTGAATAGAACAAAGGACTGCCCTAAGATAGTTAGGTTATCTCTATTTCAAGAACAATAGCACTTCTATATGTAGAACAATAGGTAGTGATTATGTGGTAGGCTGTTCTGGTGCACAGACCACCACAATTATATATTTAAGAACTGTATGTCTGAGGATAAACCTCAGACTTAACAACATCTTTTGCTGCTTGTCTAACTTCACTTTTTTAAACACTTTGATTATCAAATCAACCAATCACAAATCAGTAAGTGGCCATTTGTGATAGTTTGTTAAGTCTACTGTTTTCTATTCCCATTGTCTCTGTAAAGGACATAGGGTTGTGTTCATTTCAGATATGGGTCCAGAGGGCTATAAGGGAGTCTCTTTGTCTCTGTTACAGGACAAGATGACTTTTCTGAGAGTGTCTCTGTTTCTGTTACAGGACATATGACTGACTGAGGGCCTAGAGTAGGTTTCTGTCAAGGACCTATCTCTATAGAAGAGTCTTTGTTTCTGTTACAGGACAAATGACTCACTGAGGGCTCAGAGTGGGTTTCTGTCAAGGACCTATCTCTATAGTAGGCTGGACCCCAGGCATAAAGGGAAAGGTCTGTCTCTTAAACTATTGAGAGCAGGCTAGCTTGTATATCACAGCTAGTCCTAAAAGACTTTGGATTTGTATAAACATTTCCAAAAAACCCTTGCAGATGGCTAGAACTACTCTGAGAACCTCTATTCCTCCTCCATGAGCCAGTGTAAAAAACTGGACATAACATCAAATTCTCCCCTCAAGACAGGACCTATATTATTGGAAGGACACTTTTAGTATAGTTGTAGTGTAGTTTCTGCCCACCACACTTCATCTACTGAACTAGGGATGTTGTACTCACTTTTGTCCCCAAGCCATGCCTACCATCAGAAAAAACAGCAATATTGTCACCTTCACAAATGCTGAAACTGGTGTTAGAAAAACACTTTATCTTACTCCAGAAAGTCATAGAAAGTTCAAAGATGTTGGAAAAAGAAGAAGAACAGTCATACCTATACCTATTCTACCCCCTAAACCTTGTATTCTGTTGAAAAAAGAATCGAGGGCATTGGTGGAAAAACATAAAAAACGTGCTGCTAGACAAGCATGGTTATATCAATTACTCAAGGCAAAGGAACTTCTTGACAAGATTTCCGATCCTCTATTACCACTACCACTCAAACTACAGATAGAATCTCGCCTTTCTTCACCACCTCTACCTATTCCAATCAAACTACCCTTTTTTCAAACAAGAGACTTCAAAGAAATTTTGAAACCAACCCTAGACTATATACTACCATTTTTTAATGAAATGAGGAAAAGAGTTGAGGAGGAGAATCAACAGTATAGTCCTGTATAGAACTGGTTTAGAAGGTTAGAGAATAAAGTATTGAAAGTAGAGAAGGAGGATCATATGATAACTGCCAAAGAATGGAGACTACTGAAAGGTACTTGTAAGTGCCTAAGGAGTGTAGATCTATCAGAACCAATGACTAGAGTACTAGCAATTTGTCAAACTCTCCTAGAGTTGAACATTTACATTTCCTAGATATAAATCTAAAATGGTACTGCTGTATAACTATGGCATTAAGAGGCTAAATTTGGGTGTTTTTTCCTTTTACCCCCTTAAAAACATACTCAAGAACCATAATTAATTACTTAAATAGATATGTTGACTTTCAACAACTTTACCACTACTGTTTCCTTTTCTGATTTCAGTGCTGAGAATTGGGATGCACTTGTCAAAGATAGCATAAGCGTTAAGCATATGTCCTGGGATGAAACTGAGATATAAATGCTGCAAAATGCACATCAAAGAACTTCTCTCCTTCTCAAGAACTACATTGACCAGGTGCTCAATAGAGCAATCAACTATTATAATAGTGCCTTGACCACTGCATATAACAGGATTGCAACTTTGGAGGCAGAAGTTACCCATCTTTGGGAAGAGCTGACAAGGCTTCCTGGAGGAAACATCGCCTCTAAAACCAAGGTGCCAGAGCTACCAACATTTGCAGACTCTGAAAATAAGATGCATCTGCATGATTGGTTGAGCCAGATTGCTCTCTATTGTTTGGTATCTGGTATTATATCAGATGATCAGAAAATTATATGTGCCCTCACCCGTTTACATGCTCCTGCCAGCACATATATGAAATCATATTATGACAAGGTTCAGGCAGGATTAAGTGTTGGTTCTTGGAGTAACTTTGCCCAAGAACTCAAAAATATTTACAGACAATAAGATGACAAAAAGAGAGCAAAGAAGGAATTAACAGTGCTCTGGGTCAACAAGGACCTAGCAAGAAAGAACTTTGTCAAGTATGTAGAATGATACAGGACATTGGCAAGAATTGTCAACTATAGTGATGAAGTTCACATTGACAAAATGAAGGAGGTCATTCCTGATGAGCTGTGAAATGCGCTTGTCATCTATGAAATTATAAATCAGTCTCCAAAAACATAGGATGACTACCTCAAATTGTTGATGCAAGCATATAAGGCCTTATATCCAGATAAGGCCCAGGGTGCAATATTTGGTCCAGAGGCAATTGAAGAGAGGAGTGGAGGAAAGAAGAACCCAGATGCAATGGAAATAGATGAGATTTAGAGAAAGAAAGGAAAGAGCTTGTGTGTTATCAATGGACAATGAATGTCCTTAGTAATCACCCTAGGTGGATGTTCAAGAAGAACTCAATAGAGTTCTTTGTTGGATTGCAGCTCTACTTATACTACTACTACAGTGGCTATACCCTAGAGTCCCACAATCACATGTTCTTTCCAGAATGTTCTATGATCATCTGACCTTGTCATGTGATTTGACTTACTAAGTCCCTACCCTATTTATATTCTTACTCCATTGTATACTTTGGGGTTTTGGATTAAGTGTTCAAATGCATGGGAAACCTTTTCCTGTTTGGG
>Ga0153992_100513_pt1 | contig 11123 bp, 5 predicted proteins | sample TSNC076MetaG_FD_104683 | JGI IMG/M metagenome (GOLD analysis project Ga0153992, IMG submission 104683) | Attine ant fungus gardens microbial communities from North Carolina, USA - TSNC076 MetaG | ecosystem: Host-associated > Fungi > Mycelium > Unclassified | place: USA: North Carolina, Lumber... | reverse complement strand
TTAGGAATAAAAAGATCTGCGTATCCAAAGGAATAGATTGAAGAAGCCTTCATAAAGTAGGGCGTTAAATTCTTCCTAAATGCTAAATGGAGGAAGAAAGGGAGCTCTTTTTACCTAAAGATAGTACACCTCCCCACGGATAGCTAGATCTGGCATTCATCTCTATCATACTGACTATCTTCTTTACACATAACCTCTGCTGGAAAGGCTATGAGGGGTCTACCCAGCCGTTACCTTCCTTTAAGAAAGTTCCTCGCATACTATACTAATTTCTTTCATTTCTTCTCGGTCTTTGCAGTCTAGAGGGGTACTTCTCCCTTTCCGGCAGGAGAAAGAAGATGACGAAGACAGGACTTTAGATTCGATTTTTAGCTACTCGAAGAGCTTAAGCAGCTTAGGAGAGAAAATAGATATATCCGGACTGACCTCGATCTTACTTCTACTTCATTCACTGGTAGTTAGGGACTCACTCCTTCTTCTTTGTGATGATAGCTTCTGCTCCCCCTTTATTAGTACTAGATCGGACTGCCCTATAGTACCCAAGCCTTTGCTAACTCTGCCAGTAAGCAGAAGCGCTAATCACAAAAAGAGCTCGTCAGTTAAGCTCTTCAGTGATGCCCCTCTCATCTGTGCTTGCCGCCTTTTCACCACGGTTGGCTGACTCCGGCTTTCCAGTCTTCTCTTCGAAGGCTCTGGTTCCTTTAGTTTCCTCTGAAGAAAGAAAGAAGGTCAGGCAAGCCATTAAAGAGCCATCGGTCAATCGGGCAGTTCAAGTAGTCTATGAGAAGAAGAACGGGCCATCATCATTGTCTTGGCATCCCTGTGGAACGGAATCGGACTAGAGAAGCTGCTGCCGGTTCCGGTGATGGAGCCAATAAAGTGTTGATTGAATTTCTCACAAGGCAGTCGGGTTTTTGCCATCTTTCAACTCATTCGACATCCTTTTCATTCGATGTGTTCCCATCCATTAAAGAAGAGGAAGAGACCTAAATTAGGATATTCTTCCTACCCTCCTTTTGTTGTCTGTCAGACACCAGAAAAATAATAAGAAAAAAGAATAGGAAAGGCAAGGACGCTGAAGCATAGGCAAAGCAAGCTCAGTCAGATTCAATTGACCGAAACTGGCGAGAGAGGACTTATTACTCCTAAAGAGGGAGGATTCCCGGGTTTCAGTGAGTGACGGGCTTAGGGGTGGGGCTTACCATGTTTAATAGAAGGCCAGCGCCTAGCCAAGCCAGTAGTCAAAGAGCTTACCACGGGAGAACCAACTACACTACGAAAGAAAGACCCAGGGTGGGGTTCATTGAAGAAACTCGATGGTCGCATTCTTCTCTTTTCTTTTAGTGGTCTCTTCAAAATAGAGTATTGGATTGGAGTCCAGTAGGGAAATCTCTCTTTTGTATCACTCTTGCCAGCTTTCTGTCCAGGGTGTCTCGTTCTCGGAGTGGTATCGTTCTAGGTTTCACTCTCCCCTTTCGTCATAAGGCGTGGTTCTGCCCCCCTCTTCTTCTTGAAAAGAAAGATAGGCCCACTGGCATGGCATGGTTTAGTCATTTCAACGTCCGCTGTGCTGTGGTAATAAGAAATCCCGAATAGCAATACAATACGTCTTTGTCTTCGTCAGCCCCAAATCCTTTAGTTGAGTGCCGACCTACCAACATTGAAAGGATAGTGTTTCAAAAGACTTTTCCAAATACAAGACCTTATCCTTTAGCCATGTTTTTCAAATACCGAAAATAGCTAGCCGAGAAAAGGTCTGCTTCCAAAGTAAGTCCACAAAAGGCTTAAAGGGATGCCTTGAAGAAATTAGGGATTACCTTGAATGTGGAGAATGTGCCTTAGCTGGAGACCGACCATATACCATATCTTGGGTTGTGGGCTACTCTGAAAGGAGTGGTGACCCAGCGCGATAGGTTGCTTTTACTAATACTGGACTGGCTTCCTGGTCAGCCTCCTTTAGTTTGTCTTACGGACGTAGTGGGCTTTTCCCCAATGGGGTCTAGCTTGAAGGCAAGTAGGCTATTGAGACGCACATTACTACCTTTTCAGCTTACACGGAATGGCTATGGCTCTGGAATGTCTTCTTCTCAAATAGGGTAAAGGCATAGATTAGATACTTATCACTTGCTTGCTTCTTAAATGCTTTTCCTTTGTCTTCCACAGGGGCCTCGGGTCGACCTGCATTATTGGTGCCATCATTGTTCCTAAGCTGCGAAATGCCAATCATCGGGAGGAGTTTTAATCTGAAAGAGCTCTTGAGATGAGAGGGACGGACCTTATTGTGCTGTGCCTTGTTATCATGTATTTCATTGTTTGCGCTGCAGCCATTGGTTGCTGGCCTATGGAAGGTCTGGACTATGGAACCTCCCATTATTGCTGTGCTGCTATTCCATTGAGGGTCTTCTCGCTCACAACACAAAGATACTGAGATCTTGGCAGCAAGCATTCCTACATCTGTCGCCGTAGCAGTAGCCGCCTTCTCTGTCTCACTATCACTCCTTTACTTAGTAGAAAGCGCTTGACTGCATTCCTGGAGCCAAAGGACTCTCTTTCACGCCGACGTCCTAATACCCACGAACGATAACACGAGAACCGGGTCTGGTTGTTATGACTGGAAAGAAGTCTGAGGAGTGATTTCCTTGACTTATTTAAGGCTATTCACCTGAATTGTGGACAAAGAAGCTTCCTCGGGATGAGCTTCTAGCAGACATCGTCCAGTCAAGCACTCCTGCTTTGGTGGTGTGGCTCCAGCTTAGAGAGTAAATCCAGCGTAGTGAAGTATTTAAGGAAGCTCCTTCTTCTATGAAGTGCCAGGACACAGATATAGGGTTGGTTTCAGGGCATAGGAAGTGAAGATCTGAGATTTCATTACACGATCTAAAAGAGCGAAAGGCTTCCTAGTGGGCTCGGGTTCCTGGTATAGGTATAAGAAAGCCAGTAGAGCTAAATAGAGGTAGACTGTACTTCTATGCGTACTGAGCTGAGGTGCTAATGCTTCCCGCAAGGATAAACTATCTTAGTCATACTTCCTTGATAAGTGAGACTTCCACGAAAGCACGGATAATAAGAATCTTAGTATGCAAGGACTGAGGAGCTTCGGTGTGTTCTTTGCTTTTATCGAATATCCTCCGCTGCTGCTAAAGGAAATGGTTCTTAGGTCGGTGAAACAGTCCCTGTAGCTAAAGTAAAGCCAGTTCATTCATTCATGGCAATCGGTCTAGTAAGGAAGAAGTGAGCTGTAGCCTTAGTCTTAGTACGCGCAGGGGCTACCGAATGTGCCAGTGAAAAAAGAAAATCTTGTTTGTGTGCCGCGAAGGGCCTACCCCTTGAAAATGGAAGGGCATGGAGAAGCGGATTCCTACTTCTTAATAGAATAGCTTGATCGACCACCATCCTTACTTCCCTCGGGTTGGTATGCTTGTGTGTCAAGCAATCCTGCTTCGGTAGCAGACTTCCTTCAAGGAAATCGCTTCAAGCAATGGCTTTGGATCGACCTGACTTCTTAGAGAGGAAAGCCAGTGAATGAATGAATGAAATCCGTTGAATGAAGAAGTCTTTATGGCTCAAGCTGCTAGCGGACCTCCAACATTGAGAAAGTCAAGCATGTCAGCACGCCCCCTACCTATGTAGTCGGCTTCCCGGTAGTTTGCGGGATTAACCGCTCGCTATTGGAATCGGTCTATTTAAATGGCCTATCTCCAGATGTATGTATTCTTGAAGTGCCTTTCTCATAGTTCCCTTCCCGGGCATTGATTGAGAGGGAATATACTTCCCCACTGAACGAGGAAGGCAGCAATCTCTTTAAGATTTAAGATAGAAGGGCAATCCCCAAAAGAAGCGGCCAGAGGAGACATTCATTAATAACGGATCTCGACCCCTCACCCGTACTGATGGGAATGACGGGCACTGCATCTTAAGATGCCGAAGCCGAGGAACTGAACCAATTACTTTAAAGGCAGGCATCCCGGACGGATAAAGAATCAACTAGGAAGACTAGGCAGAAAAAGATCTTCTTACCCGCAGTAGCGACAATCAGGAACACTACTTCTATAAGATGATTCTCGCCATTTTCCTTACAATAGGGGCATTGACTTCAGTCTCAACTAGACCTAGACCCGCTCGAAAAAGCAGGATTGCTTGAATGGAAAGAACAAAACGGAAAGGACAACCAAACGAAACCGCTAACAGCAGAAGGCAGTATCTATATTATATATAGTAGAGCTCGCTTACCATACGAAACCAGGCCTTTAAGGCTGGAGTGGAAGGGAGAGTAGACCCGAGAGCTGCAATAGTAATTAGTATTAGAGCACCAGCCCTTATCGAGACAAGAGACCATACATTAACTATGGCAAGAACATTCAATGGTCTGCGATCTCCCTTCCTCAAAGAAAGGAGAAGAAGCTATCGAACAGTGTCTTATAGAAAGAGTATAAATAACATCTCCAAACAAAAGTCAATCAACGAAGCCGGTAAGGAATGGAATTGACAAAATTCACCAGTGAAAAAAAGAAAATCTTGTTCCGGGGGAAGGCAATTAATAATGAATAGGAAAGTAAGATTAAGAAGAAGAAAGAAACTCTACAAGACTATGCTACAATAGAAATAGGGAGCAAAAGCCGGATCTGTCAAAGCCTTGCCTCTTTCCTCCTGCCGAATCATCAGAGACATGAAATCACATTACTGTAATGAATGAAAAAGTTGGGTTGTCGAGTGATAGGGGTGATGAGTGGATCTCCCAGACAGCGAGCAAAGAGCAGAGCGACAATGCAAGGAGGTAGGTGCCTAATTTAAGCGATTAACCGTCCCTTCTTCCTTACGAAGTAGGAGCGGAAGCCGAAAGGCGTAGAGAAAAGAAAGGCGATTCCCCTGATTTTGTCACAATAATTGCTGTTGAGCTGGGACCAAGAAAGGTCAGCGATTCGGAGATTGATTTGAACAGCAGAAAATCCGGATCTGAGACACTAGAGAGATGAGAAAGATTAAGAGATCTATTCTAGCCAAAGAAAAGGCTATGGGGCACGAGAAGTAAGGAACTAGTTCTGGTAGACAAAGTCACCCGAGGCAAGTCAACTAAATAGGTCTAGGTGGGGTCTCTATCTTCAGGTTTAGGACCCATAGACGGAGCTAGTCTAGTTCGGTAGCGTGGGATGGCATGAGGAGATTTAGTTTCACTCTTTTTAGAATTAGAAAGAGAAGAAAGAAAAGAGGACTACTTAGTCGTCTCGAAAGAAAGTAGCCAGGCTTGAGGCTTACTGCTAGCCGATAGGCTAGCAGGGTCAAGAAAGAAAAAGCAAGAGGCTAACAGTTGACACTTCAATAGCAGACACAAAGGGCGAAGGAAAGTCGGATGAAAGTGATCCTAATGGAAACCCTAGACCAATGCGATAAAGAAGAAAGGAAATTTATCGTACTTCCCGAGGGAAGGGAATAATGAGAAGAATTCCTCCTTCTACTGCTTTTCCTTTGAATGCTTACCCAAGCCCTTGCTATTCTTTTGAACCACACCGATCTGCAGATGTTTGAGGGAAGAAGACGGGGCTAGCGAAGTGAATTAACTAAAAGGCATCGGTTGACTCTCTTTCTAAGAGCAGAGCAGGGGAAGAAGGAAAGAGTTTCTTATTAATAAAGCATATGAAGCAGACTTCCCCTTTCTAGAAGACAGGGGATAGAGCTTTGAATAGCAAGGGAAGGAAGGAGCTTTCTTTCCTCTCACTAAGAACCCCTAGCAGCTACCCCACTAATTCCGAATTCCGTCTATTAGATTAGGTATGGCCCCTTGTCCCGTAATCCATTAGTCTGTCGGTCTCTTCTCGGCAGTCAGGCTAGTGGTCCAATCTCGTGGTGCATTCGGTCTGTGCTTTCGATTCCTGTCTTCCTTCTGTTATTTTTTTGTATCGCTTCTGTGCGTCTGTCGGTATGTCTTTCTATGAGAGCGGGGGTAAGGTTTTTGGCACCATTCCCGATCGTCTCAGGGGCACTCTAACTTCTAGCGGTCGAAGCAAGGGCTGACTCTTTCGCTTCGCACCGTCCTCAGGTAATGAAGTAGTTCCCGGCCAAGGCCTTTGAACTTGCTGACGCCTCTACGACCTAATCCCTTTCTTTCATCAGTCTGCTAGCCTTCGAATTCCCTCAGGGGCATTTCTTTCATAAACTGAATGGAAATCGTACGTAAAGTAGTCAGTAGTCCATCGTCATCGTGTAAGGTTCGCGGGTCTATCACCATTGACGATGGCCTCTCATTTCGAATGGCGGATGCATTTACGATCTTTTCTTCTTGGTTGTGGCATTGGCTTTGCCTTGAGTGTCTTTTCCTCCTCCTCCTCAACCACATCAGCCAGCCTTTCAAGCAGCCCTTTCAGTAAGCGAATCTGTCATGGCCTAAGCCTTTCATCCTCTCAGTCAGGGCCTTGTAAGCTTTCGATGTAGGAAATTGCATAAGATGATGAAAAGTAGGCTATTCGGTATGTCCGTCTTTTTCTTCCCTCGCAAAGGTTAACTTGTCCGATTGAGATCTAAATGAGATCACACTGGGAAGATTCTTTTCTTTCATCAAAGTCAAGTAAGAAATGGAGGAATCTCTCCGTCCAACCTAAGGTAGGCCCTTAATCCATTCCCGCCGTAGCCTTGAGTCGTCTAAGTTTCAACAGCTGCCCCGGAGCAAGGTTTCCCGCAGCGAGTTCAGTGACTGGCGTTCTTGTGTCACGAGCGATCTACATCCTTCTTGCTTCAGTTGTTGTCGTATAGCGAGTGTATGTTCTTCCTGGTGTAGGGCCATCTCCCCTACCTTTATCTTATTGGTCTAGGGTTCCCTCTTCTTTTTGAAACTCTTTACCCGCTGACCCGCCAAATATATTTTGTTTTTTTCTTTACGGAACACTTTCTATATATCTCTCCTTCCAAGGGTTCAGCTTATTGAAATGCTTACACTTTCATTTTGACTTATGCTTATGGAAATCGATTCTGGAAAAGTCGTCCCTAAAGACTGCGCATAAAATTCTTGAAAGTACCACAGCTCTTAGTTCGTACGCTTTCCATTAGCCTGACAATCCGGCTCAGTCTTTCTGTCCGCCAGTCTTTCACTTGTGTCTGATGGCATCTGTAATAGAAAGAGACTCGCAGGCATTAGCTTTCCAGCTGTCCATGCTTTCGATTCTCTCTCTCATTCCAAGGTAGGGAGGGTAGGCGCATAGACCTCCTCATGAAGAACCTAAACTTTTTGAGAAGGCAATGTGGATGCTAATCCATTTCCAGTGCCCAAGGAACTAGACCTTATGCAAAGCACCTTTTTCACATAGAGCTGTGTTCCAGATCATAAGGGAGGCTAATATAATATAATATATTCTTCACCCACCGTGATAAAGGTCGTTGGCTCAACCCTATGTCCAACATCTTGACTGATCACTTACTCATCCTAATCAGAGGCCTCGTTCTGTAATTGCTATAAGCTGTAGAAGGTAGTACCATCTGGCAGCGTAACTTTGATGCACTGCTCCCATCAGTCTTAACTTTCTTCTGAGCCCTCTCGCTAGGCTCTGCTTCATCTCGCTTCAATTCTCTCGCTGGACTTCTCTGCATCTTCCTTCATTAAGTCCTCCCAACGAGGTAGTGGCACTCCCTGGAACCTCTTTCAATGAAAGCTCTCCATCCTCGGCAAACTCCGAATAATGGATAGCGTCAGCAAAATGGATTTAAGATCTTTCGAAGGGAGTGCTCCTTACCAAACACAAGGGGTACTCGTACCTCTTTTCCTTTGATTTTACCTTTAATACATTGATGGTATGTCGATGGGACCGCTTGGTATTTATGAATCTATGGTCTGCCCAGAAGAGCGTGATATGTCGTCGGTGCAAAAACAACCTGGAACTCTATCGGACTCTTGAAAGGTCCAACGTTGCAATTGACTCTGACCATCCCATTCCTACAAAAATATATTTGACAATTCTAACTAAAATCATATACCTCGATAGGTGCTCCTCCAATGTTTTCTTTGGGAATGCCTAGCGCTTCAACAGTGGACATAGGTATGAGAAGCGGAGTCAGGATCAACCATCACTCTCTTCACGGCCACCCCCTCTGCTTTAACATACAATGAACGGTTGTGGAAGGGGTTTGGCGCCAACATGTCATCATCGGTGAAAATGACAGATTCCAGCTTCTCGCGAGTCACTCGCCGAACTCCTTCAGCCATGAAAGACTGTGAAGAATTGAGGATCATGATTCTCGCCAAGGCTTTCACAGCATCAGCCCTAACGGATTCGGTGAAGCATACTTTTTAGAAAAACGCCAGGAGTTTTTTATTCTTCTTCAACCTTTCTTCGATAGGCTCAGAGGTATCAACCCTATGATATTCGCATGGGGCTCCTCGTTGAATCTTTTCTTCAAAGGCGACCAAGCACTGCTGTTTGCCACCGCCTTTCCCTTGTGCCCTGGAAATGGATTAGCATCCACATTGCCTTGAAGCCTAAGCTCTTCCTTCCATTAGTCATCTGGGCTTGTAGTTGCGTTGCAAGCAATTCTCTCTGTCAGGCATACCCGAGAGTGTCCCCCATTTCGTTTCGCTTTCGAGCGAGGTCCTTATTTATTTTATGCAATTTCATTTCTTCTATAACAACAGGATGCTATTGCTTGCTGGCTACGAATCCCATTTCACGAAATGACTTTCCTTTCTTAGACTAAGTCTCTTACTTGAGATCTTATCTTGTATTCTTTATAAGCTGTGTTACGAGTTCTAGCAAGCCTTAAGCTAGTTATAATTTATATTATAAAATACATCAAAGTGAGTACAGCAAGTCTTGAATCAGGTTTTTCCAAGGGTTGGAAGTTAGCTTTTCGTTTCTAGTCCTTGGTCATCAAGATCAAGCGAGTAGGAAAGGAGTGAGCCCCCAAAAGGTAAGGTTATAGGTCCAAGGGTCGCTCCATCCATTTTTATCTATCATATCCTAGATAACTTACTGCACTTCCCCGTGATGGCTAACCTCCTTCTTTATTTCGGGGCTTGGCGTAGGGGCAATGGCTTTACAGGCGTAGAAACTTTTCTCCGGGTATTGTTTCTGTTGCAAGCAAGGGGTTAGGCTCGAAGCAACTAGGCTATCAGGGATCCACGGCCTTTCTTCCGTTTCTCAATATCAACTCCCGATTCTCGCTCCATTTATATCTATATTGATATAAACAAGTATTTCGTTTCGCTCGTACGTTCAATTTAATCACTTCGTAACCTTTACTTGATCACTGGACGGCTTTACCTTTGCTTTCAATCTGTCTTGTGTCACGTAAGCAAAGCTCACTTGTTGGCTTACACAACTAGGCGTTAGGAGCGTAGAAGCGAGAGTGGGGTAAAACGAGTTTAATATACTTTACACGAGAGGTCAAGAGGCGGTGCCCGTATGGTTACCACCTAAAGCGGCTCTAGACTTTCCACCCAGGCGTAAAAACGGTTATTGACAAAACTTAACGATTAAGCTTTGCATGGGAAGCTGCCACCTGTCTGTAATAGGAACCGAGTCGCTAAAAGCAGGAGTTTCATCAGCATCGAGTTCTTGAGCCCACGGAACGGGGAGTGTTAACGAGTCACTAACCCGTAGTGCGTAAGAGTCACGTACCCCTTAGTCTGGGTAAAGCTTCCTAAACCTCGCGATTCGACCGTTGGAGCTGAGTCAATCTTGCCAAATTGGCAACTTGAATGTCTGGGTCTGTCCTATAGAATTGCTCATGGAACTTGCTTTCCAGATCGTACCAACTTTTAATAGAGTTTGGAGGGATGTTCATATACCAGGGGAAGGCCGATTTAGTAAGAGAGTTGGCAAAGAGCCTCAACTTGAGGTAGTCCTTGGACCTAGCTTCCCCGCACTGGACCGAGAACCGAGCTATATGCTCAATAGTCGACTTCTTCTCCTCACCGGAAAAGAGAACAAACTCAGGCACCTTATACCCCTTTGGAAACTGATGAACTCGGTCGATCCAATCAGGCTATGTTTTCCTAGCCGTCGGCCTCAGATGGACGAGACAAAGAACGCAACTCAGGGGGCGAGAACTCAGAGAGGTGGAGGTCCGGACAAGGCTAGAGCCAAGCAGAGGGATGGAGTAGGGGACGGTTGGTGAAAGTAGGCACGAGTGGAGAGGCAGGTGAGGAAGCGCAGGTGTAAAAGTCGAGTCTAGTATTTTTGCTTTCTTTCGTAGGCGAGTGAGAAGCGAGAGTGCAGGCTCGCCCCGAAAGCGAGCCGGGAGCGATCAAAGGCGATAAACGCTTGATTGTATTCTTGACTGATTCAATTGATAACGAGAGATAAAGGTACCCCGACCATGCCCAAAGGGGTTTAATAACTAGTAGTGGCGTGCTGAACTGAAAAGTACGGTGAAGCTTTCGGAGCGTAGTGAGGTGAGCCAGTGCCTGTTGGTGGTCAAGTCCCAGTGGAAGTGGAAGTTGTTGGGCGTTCAGGTTGCAAAGGAAGTTGGTGGGCTAACGGTGGTCCAGGTAAGGTAGGTGGGGAAGGCTCGCCACGAGATCGACCGATAGCTTTGACCCAACCCCGGAAGCGGAAGTGCCAGAGAGACGATCTTTGTGAGGCAGAGTGACATTCCAAGGTCAGGTATAAGGTGCTACGGGAACGATGTCTCAAAGGTCAGTGCCAAGGGCTCAACGCGGAAGCAATCCGCTGCTCACAGGGACCGTGCGGGCTGACGCTCTTCTCTCTCAGGCAAAGAAATGTGATTTTCACTTTCGCTGGTTCAAGGTAGGCTGCTTAAGCAGAGGTTGTTGTTGTTGTTGGCGTGAGTGAAGGCGTTCCTTCCGGTGGGCATGACGAAGCTAAGCTGGAACTAATTACGAAAGCATAATCGTTTTCAAGGCTAGGGCATAAAAGGCTAGTAGGGCATAAAAGGCTAACAGCTTTTCCGAGTCAAAAGCGGCTAAAAACACTCAGCCATAAGTTCCGGTTTCACCACAGTACAGGGCTAAATAAAGGGGCTCAAGGTTGGCATGACGAAGCGTCGGGCATCAAAGCTACCGGTTTCAAAGTTCAGTTCTAACGGGCGTTCGGAAAGGCTTGAAATCGTAACGTACAGGTAGACTTTGCCAAGGCAAGGAAAGTAGTAAGAAAGATATCGATGGAGCGGGCAGAACCTCG
>Ga0153992_100511_pt1 | contig 11133 bp, 9 predicted proteins | sample TSNC076MetaG_FD_104683 | JGI IMG/M metagenome (GOLD analysis project Ga0153992, IMG submission 104683) | Attine ant fungus gardens microbial communities from North Carolina, USA - TSNC076 MetaG | ecosystem: Host-associated > Fungi > Mycelium > Unclassified | place: USA: North Carolina, Lumber... | reverse complement strand
AAGAGGACGCTGAAGCGTGGATATCAAGCGACTGGTCCTCTTGGTTAAAAGTTGTTTGATGAAGTGGTGAAGCCGTGGGAGACTTTTTGACAATGTTCAATGGAGAGACATTAACAGGTGAAATAGCGGATGGAATAGCAGATACTGATTCGACAAGGAGACGGGGAGTGTCTCGCTGTTGTGCCGTCGAATCCCGAGAATATCTTGGTCTATCATGGGATTTGAGTGTCTCGATGGAGGAGTCAGAAGGTATCGCGGAAGCAGAAAAATTTGAGGATGGAGAACTCAGTCTATCATCCTCTGTCAAATGAATGGTATCAGGAGGGGTAGACAACGAATTGTCGTCCTGAAGATTGGCATGAGAAGGAGAGGGAGCTAGCTGTTCAACGGTAGAATTCGGAATTTTCGACTTTCCAGTAGAAAAAAAAGACCGTTTAGTGATTATGGGGCGTTTGAGTTTACCATGAAACCGAACGTTCTGGCCATGAAATCTCCCGATAATGCCCTCGCAAAGTCCCTATACCCAAGTCAGATATTGGTTTATGAAAGATAGATACTTCGCACGAGATATATATCCTCTTCATTGGGTATTCGCCACAGCACGACGATCTCGTCACCCTAGACTATTATGAGCAAGGCAGAAGGAAGCTGCACCCGGCAGCGCACCTGTAGGAACATGAGATCATCTGAGTGTTGTGCAACGTAGTCGTTTACAGCTGTACATGTTCCAATGCCACCCTTTGCAGCAAAGCGGGTCCAGCGTACGAGCTGCTCGGGCTCCATGTGAAGAACGAGCAGAGTGTCAGACATTAACTTACCTATCAGAATTCAACAAGCACAAACAATTCTCTGCCAGGAGAACTGCATCAATCAGAAGCTTGTTAAGCTCTTGATGGCACTTGATCTCCTTGACGGTGCAGAAACATCTGTCCTATCGAGAGTTGCCTATTTCTATCTGTTGGCTATGTTGAGAAAGCTATGGAGTATTATATTGACAATCTCCTAGCAGCTTGGCAGGTAGGAACCAGTTATATGTATCATAGACTATCAGTCCTGTTGAGTTAAAAATGAACAATGCAAAAAGAAGGGAAACTCATTAGCAAACATGCAGTGAGTCTTGTCTCAATTCTCCTTATTTATACCGATCTACAGACAATAAAAGTGAAACTTTTGATTTACATGAAACATCAAGACATGAAACAGAAACCAACTTTAGTATAGCATTTTATATTCCAGTAAGTCCTTTATCTTGTTCTTTCTAAGGCTTTCCATCCCTTTATCTGGAGCTTCAAAGCAAGTCTGCAGTGTTCTTTGTTCTTTAAAAGAATATAACATTTTGATTGAGTAGTAGACTTACTATCTGCTACATGAAAGAAGAATATCTTCAATAATATCTAGACATCTTGTGACAATATCTTCTAGTAGCACCCATGCAACATCCAATGCTGCACCAAGGCTCAAGATGTTGAAATGGTAAGAAATGCACTAAAATAAGTTCATTTTTTTTGGTGATCATGTTTTTTATTGTATTAAGACAATGAACATCATAGCTATTGTACTGTAACTACTATATATACAGTAAAAAAAATCAGTATATGACTGTTTGCCAAGGCCTAGCCCTACTGTAGCTATTTCCAACATAAGATCCCTTACTCCATCTAACATGACATCCTGGAATTGAAAACATATTCTTGATTGATCTACCTAAACCCACTTACTCCAATTCTTGTTCTGCAGTAGAGCTCATAGTTAATAGTTAGTAATAACAGCTTTTATGTACTTCAAATCAGATACAGGAATGCTGGCTAAGTATTACAACCTTAAGGAGTAACTTAGGTTGCAACACTCAATAAAGACTTGAGAGTAAGTTAAGAGTAAAGAAAGAAAGGGAATGTTAAAAGACAAACAGGGGAGGGTATAAACATATAGTGAGTACAAACTACTTATTCTACTTATATATCTTTCTAGAACAATAGTATGTGAAACAATAAAGAATCACATGTATTGTAGACTTACATGAGATCCAAATTCCAATATACTCCCTCAAGCCAAACAGTGTATCAAGAAACATCAATCAAGTCTTGAAAATGCACTCTTTCAATTCCACAACTCTCCAAACAACTATTTTCTATCCAATGGTTTCTGCCTAAAGAGATTCCAACAAGTGAATCTTGAGTAGAAGGAAGAGTAACTAAGAATGAGGTAATGCAACCACAAGTAACAAGTTTGAGTTCAATAGCAACAACAATAGTAACAATAATAACAAGTGACTTTAGTTGGCAATTGGAGCAATCTGGGTACAATTGGAGCAACAATAACAGCATGTTAAGAGGGATCTACTAGGCCTATGGGTCCATATGATTATGTCAGAACAAGCTAAACTAAAAATGGAAAAATAATTACATAATCCCCAAAATTCAGTTATAATAACCTCTGATAGACTGTTTATGTATATTACATAATAAATTGCTGAATTAGACAAAGAAAATCAAAACCTTGGCCTAGTGTATTGTGTGGCTCAAGTTGAGTTAACTCAGCAGCTAAGTCTATGAGGGTTACAAAGAGAACTTGATGGAGTTCTTGATCAATTGTGCTATCTACTTATACAAGTATGCTATTTGCTCTCATTTACATTAATGGTATTCTACAACCAGCCAAGAGGCTGCTGGTTCAATTCCCTTGTCTATCATTCTATAAATAGATATTCCTTGGTCATAGTTGAAGTGACTCATGATACAGTACCTGCAAACCAAGTGGCTCAAAGCTCACTCCTAATGATGAGTACAAGCAAGAGCCCAGTTGTAAAGGGACAGCAGTCACCCTAGGGTAGAGCTTAGCTAAGTATCTGATTTGCAATCTATCAAATAGATCTTATCTTATAATACATACCCATCTACTCCTTTACTTCTCTGTCTATATGCTATTTTGATCATTCTATCTATTCTAATTAGGAAGTGCTATTATTGGACTGTAGCTCACATGACTGTACACAGACCATCTCTTATGGTATATATAGAAGCTTGTATTGGTAGATTTACCCTTACTCAAATATTACTCTAGCTTCCAGGACCCTTACTTAGCTTTCCAGTGTGACTTCTGGTCTTCTATCTGATGCTGCCCTTACAACTACCACTAGTGTATCAGGAGTGGACTTTAGTGTAGTCCCCTTATAGCCAGGGCATGCTATTCAGATAGTACTATAACTAGACTATATAAAATATTGTAATTAGTGCTGTACTCAATATTACAGTTGGCATTATAGCTGATTTTGCAGGTGCTAGGCCAAGGTTCTGATATGTATATTCAGCAATTTATTATGTAATGTATATTTGAGGTTCCAATAACTGAATTTCTGGGATTATGTAATGGCTTTTACTATTTCTAGTTTAGCTTGTCCTAACAAAATCACACAGACCTATAGGCCTAGCAAATTCTATATTAAGATATGGACTTAAATAAGTCACTACCCAATCAATGAGGATTGAAAAAGAAGACCTCAATGGAGTTTCTGTAAGGGTATCAGACAATTACCTAACTACTTTAAGTATTAGTAATAAAAGCAGACTTAAGATAGAACAGTAAATTGCCCAGGAGTTCCAATCAATGTTAGAGTAAGGTATTCTACTGTATATCCACTAGTATATATACTATGCTAGACAGTCTGTGTATATTGCCAAGCAATCACATGACTCACACATTAATAACTATGCTACCCTATAAGACTGCCTAGTACTAATAGGAGATATAAACAAGGGAGAATGTAAGAGAACTATACCAAAGTCCACTCCTGATATACTAGTGGTAGTACACCAGAGCAACCCTGCACTAATTAAATAACAATTACTCAATATTTAATTAGTTGCCCTTTCTCCTGCACTCCTGACCCTGACTGCTGAGACATTTAGTAACTAGGGGACTTGTATATATAGTGTAGATTATCCCTCTAGGAGCCTTATCCTATTCTCTGAGATTTCTCCTGGAGGTGAGTTGTAATATACTCCAGGCTCTATTTATATACTGAGGTTTCTCCTAGAGTCACTCTACTCTAGTTGCCCTTACAAAGAAGAGATATAGGAAAGGTGATTACACAGATCTTGAAGCAAGCTAGACTTTACTTACCCATACTAATATAAACTAAGTCTTCCTAGAGTAACTGTTGGTTAGTTCCCTTATAGTTTTTTATAAAATTAAACTACTACTTATACAATTTTCTCTTGGTCTGTGCACTTATCTCTTGCAATTACATAACCTTCTAGAATATTCTACAATCACATGACATGCTATATAATACTTTATATCACATGCTCTAAGCTATTTATAGACTGGGTCTGTTAAATATTTGAATGTTGCAAATTAGATACTAGAAGACTAGCAAAATTTTAGATTGGTGGAATATATAAGAGGACTGTCATGACTTGGCAAAACAGCTAAGTTATTATTTATATTTCTTTTCTTTTCTTTTATTTTATTTTCTTATCTGGACTTACTACACAAGGAAAAAGTGTGGGAAAGTGTCACATGACAAATATCACACATCACAAGTCACATGTTAGGACATCACAGTGTCACATCACATGATGGAGTCACATGATAAGTATAGGAGAGTAGTGCACAGACCGTGTAGTAGTTGTATAAGTAGTGTATAGAATCCAATGGGAACTCTATTGAGTTCTTCTTGTCAACTTGGACTTGGAGTGTGATTAAGTTGTCTCAGGCTAAGTCACTACAAGGACCTTACCAACACCACCCCTGAGATGCTAGACCAACTTCCTGGAGCAACCCTGCAACAAATTAAATATTGGTATGTAATATTTAATTACTCTTAGCTCACTCCTAAAACTCCAGACCTTAATGACTAGGACTGTAGAGACAGGGATGTGTTATGAGATAGCTCCTAAAAAGGAAACTCTTTCTCATGCATCCATTAACTCAAAGAACTTTACTGGTTTCTATAAAGGACTTAAATTATAAATAGTGTGGGAATGCTTAAATAAACCATATAGTACCTAGTAAGGGTCTTGTGACTGCAGGAGACAGGTGTACAGACCATCAAACACTTGTATAAGTAGCTAGTAAATCCAACAGAGAACTTTATCAAGTTCTTCTTGAATACTCACCTTGAGTGGTCCATAAGCCTTCACAACTAAGTGACAACAGGATGCACCAGTGCCAGACATATATATAGTGTAAAGTACCCCTCTAGGAGCCTCATCCTAATCTCTAAGGATTCTTCTGGAGACACTTTGCTCCAGTTACCCTTACAGTAGATTAGGATCTCCTAAATAGAGCCTTAAGTAGATACAATAGATAGCTGTCCATAGATCACCCTCCTTTGCCCACCTCAACCCTCTACATACTCCACTCTGAAAGTATGTTAGTACCCATAGAGAACCCCCAGGGCCTAGTTAATGCCCTAAGCTATCTCCAACATTACCTGTAGGAGCTTACCAAAAGACAAAACCTTTTGGAAAACAATATCAATACTGCCCTTGTCTGTAAGGGGACTGTACCAAAGTCCACTCCTAACATACTAGTGGTAGTACACCAGACCAACTCTACAACTAATTAAATTCCAATTACCTCATATTTAATTAGTTGTTGTAAGGGCAACTAGAGTGGAGTAACTCTCCAGGAGAATCCTCAGCTAAATCACAGTCCAAAAATATAAGTTACACTTACCTCTAGGAGAATCCTCAGAGATTAGGATAAGGCTCTTGGAGGGGTACTCTATACTATTTATACATCCTGGCACTAGTGTGTCTCTGTCCCTACAGTCCTAGTTGTCAGAGTCTGGAGTTTTAGAAGCAAGCCAAGAGTAATTAAATATTACTATGTAATATTTAATATGTTACAAGGTCACTCTAGGAAGTTGGTCTGGTGTCAGAGGTGGTGTTGGTAGGGCTTTCTTATATTCACCCCTCCTTCAAGGTTGCTGCATCTCAAAGCAACAGGTCCAGGTCCAAAAATGGCATTGAAGTCCATCCAGCAGATGTGTCTCAGAGCAGCTGGGTACTTGTGATAGAAGTCTGCCATGAGGTTAGATGCTAAAACATTGGAGACAGACTCCCAAGAGTTGTGTTCTTGGCCATATCCCTTCTACTTTACCAAGAATTGGAATCTTCTCTAGTGCCAGTGACTATCTAGGATCTCCTCTACCTCCCATTCTTTTTCTCTATCTACAATAATGGGCAGTGGTAGAGGCTCTGGTCTTCTGCCTAGGATCAGGTTGGTTGGAGCAGCAGAGAGCTTTACCACATTAAACACAGGATGGAGTTTCTTCATTGCTGGGGGCAGCTTGAGTCTGTAGGCCATGGGTCCTACTTGTCATTCCATCTGATAGGGTCTAAGTCTCTAGTGTGATAGTTTGGCAGAAGACCATGTTATCTTGATGTCCAAGACATCTAAGAATACTCAATCTTCAGAATGGAATGTTGGGGCAGGGGTTTTCCTTTAGTTGTAGTACTGGGCCATGTCTCCTTGTGCCTTCTGGATTGCTGACTTTGCTTCTTTGACAGCTGCCTTTATCTGTTTCATAAACTCATTGACAGTCTCTAGTCCAGAGAGATGCTGCCTCAGTTCAAAGCCCATATATGGAGTTTGTCCAGTATTGAGTAGAAACAGAGTTTGCTGGGTTGCTGTATAGACATGATTATTGTACTGGAACTCTGCCAAGAGCAGAAGATTGTACCAGTCATCCTGTCATTTATTTACAAATATTTGGAGGTATTGGTTCAGCTCTTGGTTAACTCTCTCCATCTATCTGTCTGCCTAAGGATGCCAGGCCATAGATGATGCTAGTCATGTACCTAGTAGTCTGTAAAGTTCCTTAGTAAATAGAGCTACAAACTGTGCTCTGTGATCCAAGATGATATATTGAGGGAGTTCATAGAGTTTCCAGATATGGTGGAGAAATAGCCTTGTGTCATGACACAGCCAAAAACGGCTAAGTCATTATTTATTTTCTTTTTCTTTTTCTTTTCTTTTAATTAGGAAATCAATGGATGTGCAGGATGAAACAACTAAGAAGAGATGCACAGGAGTTTATAAATAGAAGTAAACACAAGAAGTGTATAAGTAGTGTACCACAATCAATGAGAACTCCATCGAGTTCTTCTTGTCAACTTAGACTAGGAGTAGTTCTAAGACATCTCAGTCTAAGTTCTTACATCTTGCTGCTCCTTCTGTGGTGACCATTGTATGAGCTGGAATGAAGTGTGCTCTTCCAGGACTGGGAGGGGGTAAAGTTCACCTGTTAGAGGATGTCTTGCAGGTTTGGTACAGAGGCATAGGTCATAGGTGCTAACATACTGGCCTATGTACCTCGACATCTAGGGCCACTAGTAGTTGTGGAATACTAACTCCAACATCTTCCAGTATCTGGGGTGCTCTAGTATTTTGGAATTGTAGTACAGTGAGACAATTTGCCTTTGTAGTTCTGGGTTCTGGGGTATGTAAATCTTGCCTTGGAAGTGGAGTAGCCCATTGATATTAGACCATTCTAATAAGTGTACTGACCTGCTGGTAGATTGTCAAAGCTCTTGGGCTGCTTTGGTAATGGGCTCCTCAAGATCTCCTTTGCAATTGCTATAGTAGATTTTGGACAGCACTTTCTGTTCAACCCCTGTTAACTCTACTCCTTTGAGAGTATGAATAGTAAAGAGCTCTGGGCAGAGTAGGGTAATCCTCTCATTGTCAGTGGCTTCACTACCATAATCTGGCCTCTGAGATAGTGCATCAGGTTTTCCCATGGAGTAACCAGGGCAATTATAGAGGGAGAAGTCAGAATGGGCAAGATACAAGGACCAGTAGGCTTGACAATGGTTGAGCTTCTTGGCCATCATGAAATACTTCAGGTTCTTGTGGTCTGTCCATATCTCTACTGGATATACCACTCCTTTGAGGAAATACCTCTACTCTTCTAGGGCCTGGATAATCTCCTTGTTGTGGATCTCATAGTTGTGCTCTACTAGGAACAAAGACTTGCTGTAGAAGACCACTGGGCACTATTTACCATCCAATAGGGACTGCTGAGACAAGACCGCCTCTATAGTGAAGTCAAAGCTGTTGGCCTCAATCCTAAAAGGGTCTGAGTCCTGAGGCAACACCAGTACCAGAGTAGAGGTCACCACTGTTTTGAGGTTGTCAAAAGCCTTTTGCTTCTTATCAGCCCATGTCCAAGCTTGATTAGAATGGATGAGGTCAAAGAGAGGGCATGCTATTGTAGAGAAGCCTTAGGTGAACCTTTGGTAGAAGTTGATAAACCCAAGAAAGGCCTGAATACCTGTCCAGTTCTCTATGATTGGCCATTTGCAGACTCTAGCTATCTTGACAGAGTCTATAGAGACTTTGTTCTCTGAGATAACAAGTTCTAGATACTTAATCTGTTTCTTTTGGAACTCACACTTTTTAGGATGTAGGAACTGTAAGGACTTAGACTGAGACGTCTTAGAACTACTCCTAGTCCAAGTTGACAAGAAGAACTCAATGGAGTTCTTATTTGATTATGGTACACTACTTATATACCTCCTGTGTTTACTTCTATTTATAAACTCCCACACATCTCTTTTAGTTGTTCTATCTCGTGCATCCACCAATTTTCTAATTAAAAGAAAAGAAAATGAAAATGAAAATGAAAATGAATAATGACTTAGCCATTTTTGGCTGTGTCATGACAGGAACAGCTTGTGCTTGGCCAGGATCTCCAGTACTCTCTGGACAGCTCATGTATGTTCTTCCACAGACCTAGTAAAGATAAAAATGTTGTCTAGGTAGACAACTACTATACCCTCTACAATGAGATCCTGGAAAATATTGTTTGCCATTGTCTGGAAGGTGGCTAGACTGTTGGTCATTCCAAAGAACATCATGAGGGACTTGAACAGGCCACAGTTAGTATAGAAAGCTGTCTTCTACTTATTGCTAGGCTTGATATACATGTTATTAAACCCCCACCAAATATCAAGCTTGGTGAAGTATTTGGCTCTATGAAGTTGCGAGATGAGCTTAGAGATCAGTGGGGGAGAGTACTTGTTCTTAATTGTCATGGAGTTGAGTGCTTAGTAGTCCTGGACCAAATGGAAGAAGCTGTTCTTTTTCTTGATAAAGAATACCAGAGCTACTATGAGGGACTTAGATGGCCCAATGCATCTAGTCCACAGGTTCTCCTCTAGGAAGATGTTGAGCTCCCTTTTTTCTACTAGAAATAAGGAATACACCTGAGAAGACTTGGGCTCCAAGCCTAGAAGGAGTCCAATAGTGTGGTTCCAACAATGGTGCTCTAGAAGAATGTTGAAGTCTTCTTTAGTAAACACAGCTTCAAATCCCTGGGTGCAGTTGGACAGTGGACTGTGAGTGGCTTGAACTTCTACACTACAATGGGCTCCTTCTACCAGGTACTGAGAAGTAGTGGCAGTGGCTTGGAGTTTCTCAACAAGAGGGTCTAGTAGTAACTGCATTAAAAACAACCTGTCTCCAAGCTCTCAACCTTGTCTATTAGTCCTAGTCAGAGATTCTTCCTCATTAGTATCTTTTGCTAGCATGGGCAACTCTCTATTCTGACAGGTGTTTACTACTTGGACTTCTTGCCTTTTTTGTATAGCATATTTCTTCTGCATTGTTCAACACCCTTCACACCAGAGCAGACAGTGAGTCATCAGTACTTCACCTCTCTGCCAATTGACCTCTGGGTTGTGATCCTTAAGCTAGGGGTACTCCAGTATCAGGTCTTGTTTCCCTAGACTAGAGACCATGAAGAGCATCCACTCCAAGTGGATGTTGTACCAAAGCATGACATCTATAACTTTAGAGATCTGTCTAACTTCGTTGGGGATACTATTTACATTGAACATAGATATTGGATATGAGATACTCTGGGTGTTGGTTCCTTTGTTGTGGACAAAATTCCTATCAATGAAACTTCCAGTTGCTCTACAGTCTAGAAGTGTCTTGTTGGAGTGGACCTTACTGGTGTCAGTGGTGCAGAGCTCTACAGTCAGGATTAGAGAGGCTCTGTGTGCATCAAGTGCACTTACAGAGAATTGCTTTGGGAGTCTCTTTTCCCATTTTGGTCTCCAAGTTGCTGGTGTTGTGGCAGGAGAAAAAGGGGAGGAGGAGGGAGAAGAATATGACTATAGGTTCACATGTACTTGTATTGGATTTTTCTATGTTAAGTATACAGAACCTATTTACTAGGAACAACTGGGGTATACTATTTGCCAGCCACATTATACAAAATCCTCTTCTGCTGAAGGGTTCTCTTCTTCCAAAACTATGTCTTTCAAGACCAAGAGATCTTCTATCAGCTCCTTCTGTTGCTCTGCCATTAACAGCCTCATATCCATCTGGTAGGGACAGTCTTTTACCAGGTGGTTTGTATCTCTGTATCTGTAGCAGCCTTTTGGAAGCATGGGGTAGAGTTTCCAAGCAGCATTGACATCTATAGCCATGGATAGAGTTGGAGAGGAAAAACGGGAAGACAAAGGGGTTGGAACTGGCAGAGGGTAGACCATAGAAGGAGAGAAGTGGATGACTGACAAGGGGGCTAGATAGACTAGAGCAAAGCAGAAAGGAAGTTGCCATTGGTTGGACTGGAAAGCCTCATTTACCAGGTGAGCTTGATCAATCCTTCTGGTGGCTTTGTACTATACCTTTGGGTCTGTATTGCTAGGGTATCTAACCAGCATGGTTGCAATCTGGTTTTGGATGCCTATCTACAACCCTCTCCAGAATTTGACAATAGGGGTTCTCAGATCAGAATAGCTAGTATCTGAGACCAGGGTCTGGAAAGAGTCTAGGTAGTTTTCTGCTGTCTGACTGTTCTGGTAATAGAAGAACCCTTCTAGAATGTTGGTAGCATCTACCTCCATGTTGACAGGAAAGAACTAGGTCCAGAACTGTTGTTAAAAGACCAACCAAGACTAAAAAGGGAAAACACCAGTATCTATTTTCTGGTGGAAGAGGTTCTTGGAATACTTTGTTGCATATCCACTTTTGAAAAATATCAGGACCCAGAAAATCCATTCCTAGTCCAAGTCAAATTGCTCTAGAACCAACTACATATAGAGGGTACAGGAGTTTAAGAAAGTTCAACTGTAATTCCACTCTCCATTAAAGTCTGGTAAGGAAGGGAGTTTT
>Ga0153992_100510_pt1 | contig 11143 bp, 18 predicted proteins | sample TSNC076MetaG_FD_104683 | JGI IMG/M metagenome (GOLD analysis project Ga0153992, IMG submission 104683) | Attine ant fungus gardens microbial communities from North Carolina, USA - TSNC076 MetaG | ecosystem: Host-associated > Fungi > Mycelium > Unclassified | place: USA: North Carolina, Lumber... | reverse complement strand
TTAGAAGCATCACCAATGGCCCAGACATCTCTGTTTGGTTCGTTTGTGTCCTTCATTATGACATTGAGCTGATCATTGGTGTACAAACTGTATGATCAAAGTCAGCTAATTGAGCCAAGGGTAAAAAATTCAAGATAAAACAAGCCTCATATGATTCTTTTTCACATTTGTGATTGTTGAGATCAAAGGATTAGATGCTAGACCTGTACTCCAAACAAGAAGACCAAATGGCACTGATTTATTAATGAGCGAACAACTTCCCTCACGAACCTAAAACTTCCAAACCTTCACCAAGCTCTTTGACAAACAATTTTCCCTACGAGATAACCAATGACGACATGCAACAACTGACGAGCAGGATCAACATACCGCCTCGACTCGTTCTACGTGATGGTTTGTGAGAATATTCACACCTTCACGAGCGAATGTTTTTTCAGTATATCTAAATTCCACAAGTGAGTGAAATAGAGATAATAAAAACAACAGCCTCACTTTACCAGCGATCGATCAAAATTAGTAAGGATGCTATCGGCTACATCGTAAAGGGTGATCTTGGCAAACTTGGCGAGATTGGGATAATGGGCCCGAACATCAGTCTGAAGGAGGTCGTGTAATTCTGCTGCAAATTCTACGCCAGTAGGTCCACCACCTGTGCAACGATCGGGTCAACGTTTACACCATGCTCAACCTTAGTTCATACCAACAATACAAAAATTGAGTAAATTCCTGCGTTGAATGTCTGACAGAGTGGGTTGGTTCGCTTGCTCAAAGCCTAGATGAACGACCCGAATAAGAATACAGACCATTGTAAAGTGAAAAAACGCACATTCCAGGATCCGACTCCGAATCCGACGGGCATCTTTGACGTCTTTGAGGAAGTGTGCGTGTTCTTTTACGCCAGGGATATTGAATGCTTTAGGTCTCTATTAACATGATAAAAGAAAGGAAATCTCTAATATCCCTCACTCTGTGAGTATGCACCGACAGCTATGATCAATTTGTCATATCGCATTGTGAAAGGTGTGTTGTATAAAGCTTCCTCTTTTGAATCTTCTGCTGTAGTCGGATCTGCTACCTCGCCTGTGATGGGACGAGTAGCCGGCATCTAATAGACATTTATGCTTAACTTTTGGCTAATCCCACACACGAAAGCGTACGAACGCAAATCAATGTCTTGCGTTCAAAATCTGGTCTTGGCTTAGCAGAAGGTCTCTCGAACAAGGTTAGACGAGGACATACCTATTTCGTCGCACCACGCTTGATGATATGTCTATATTTCCATTGATTGATATCAAACAGTGGAGAAAAAATTTGCATACCGCGGCAGGTACATATCTACGAATCTAGGGAGAAACCGAGTCGGGGAGATCTATTCAATGTGCAAAAAAATATGACGGCTTACCGGTTCCACGGCAGTTCTAAACTCCAGAGTCCCAACAGATGTACTAGCCAGCAGTGGTGTGAAATTGAAATAAGTATTGGGCGAAATGACAACAACATCTGGTCAGAAAATTCATGGGGTCATCGTAAGTTTTTGGAATCACAGAAAACACGCACATATACGCACCATATCGCTCTTTGTCAATCCCCCGAAGTAACCCATAACCACCCCATCCAGAACCAAGTATCACTACACGCTGTTTTTGGCTGGCGGCCGTTGAGCTCAAACGGCGTCCGACACCACGCCCGAGGCTTGAGATGTGTGAGAACTGGCTATTCGGACTTGTCCTCATTCGTCTGAGGATCGAGCGTATCAACCTCCACATTGTGAGGAACGTTTCCGAGTACTCGCCTAATTTCGGGACGACTTATTGCAAGTCTATTTATGTACAGCATATGATGTCATCGTACCTCGGTCAGGTGACTGGAATTTATTTAGGTGTGAAACCCATGGTATTGCCCGCGAGTTAGCTTGAGTTTGTATCTTGACTCGAGTCGTCCAGTTTTGAGTCTATTCAATTGCCTTGAGGTAGACATATTAAATATCGGACTAGTACTAGATCAGACTGCATCTTGTCGCAATAAAATCACAAGTTTTACACGAGCTATGCAGAAGATACATGTAAGAGGTGTTAGGTAATGAATGGAGGGAAATTTCACTCAGGAAATCATTGCAACATGCATGAATGGTTTCCGTGACTTTTCCGATCAAACTCTCTAATAGAAAATACGCCATCAGCAAATTCCTCGATACCCATCTCCAACTTGGCCCCCTGATTGACCCCACAAAAAATATTGAAAATGCATCTTTTGACCCAATAAAAGTGTACTAATCACTATCATCCACCTGAATACAGTAGTCAGTGTCCATATCAGAACGAAAAGCATGGGCGATTCACCACTATTCTACCTCTTGCTTTGGTAGCAGCTGCCCTCGTACTTCTACTCCCACTTGCAGCCCCCACAGGCTGGAAATTCAATTGACCTTGCATTCTGCTATTGCTTGAAGCAGTCGTCTTTCTCTTCGCCGGGGCTTTCTTCGCTGGTTGACTGTGATTTACACCAAAAAAAGTAATCAGCATCCACATAGGACGAACATACAAAAAGAACTCCAAGATGCTCACGAACCTAAGTACAGCAGCTCTGTTTGTCCGCTTGGTATTCTTAACCTGAACAACTTCTTCCTCCTCTTCCTCGCTCACATCAATGACTTCAGCACTCTCATCACTCTCCTCGACAACAGTCTTCTTCCCCATTGCTCTTCCTGTGGCTTTCTTCGCCGTGGGGGCTTTTGCTGCAGCTGCTTTTTTCCCTCTCCCAGCGCCTGTTGTGGTCTTCTCACCTCTGTTGCTAGTTGTATTTGTACCTCTTTTCTTGTTTGTTGCTAATGGAGGAACATCTGAGGCGTCGAAGTCGGAATTATCAGCTCGGGTACGGACATCGACTTCCATACGCATGGAATCGTCAGACTGTTCTGATTCTAGTTCCGGTTCTGCTGTTTTTGCCTAGATGGCCAGGACGAAGGCATAAGAGTGCATGGTGGCGGAACGGAGACAGGCTTCCCTCACCTTACTCTTCGATCTGTTAGCTTTGGCCTGAGTTTCAGTGTATTGTCGCTCATGCTGTTCTTTTGCCTTTGCCAACTATACTTAACAAAAATTGCATGAGAAAGACTCAGGTGTGCACAATAGTCAGAACTACGTACCAGTTCTTCAAGCTCATCTTCGCCCATGTCATCCTGCTTCATCACACTTTTCATCAACGAGTTCAAGAATTTGTCCACGTGTCTAGAGATTGACCTTCATCAGTCGACCCGAAAACCAAAAACTAGGCAACTCACTGCTCGATAGCATGCGTATCGTCCTTGTCCACAAACATCCTAATTGCATCACTCATCCCACTCTCCCCAAGCAACTGCAACTCCTGCGCGGACAGATATTCCCTCACCAATGTCTGCACGCGCACTTTGGCTAGTTTCTCTTGAACAGTCAACTCTGGATCATCTATGCTCAACTCTGGTTGGTCTATGGCTACTTTTCCTGACCGTGTTCCTGGAGCAGATTTTTTACGATGGAATGTTAAGACATCACGAGGATTAGCGATACGACCTTGAAATTCTTGGCCGAAGCGGATGGGATTGAATGTTTCGGTTACACCTGTCGCATCTACCTATTTTTTGGCATGTCAGAGACAAGGAAACATAATAGAGGTGCATACCTTGAGACGAATGAGAGGGAGCATACGCGGTAGTTCTGGATCGCCGGCCGCCTTTGCTTGAGCATTCCGTTCTTCCCATTGTTCCTGAGCTTTCTCAATTAGCGCGTTTACACGCGATTTGAGGAATTTGGCAATTTCAATATTGTCGGAGATACTGAAATCTTCTTCTTCAGAGGCAGAAACAAGGTGGATGTCTTCAATGACGAAGGGTCGTACCGTGCGTAGGGATATGGGTGTGAGTTGAAATTCCTTCCCTTGAATTTCTAGCAGGGCGACGTGTCTGTGTCATGTGATTAAAGAAGAATCTCCAAGAGAAGGATGAGGCTCACTTTTCCAAAGCTTCACTGTCAGCGAGAGATGTGGCAACAGAAGAGCCGGGTTGAGTTATGTAGTAGTTCTTTCCAGCGACGGGTTCGGGTACGATACGACAATCGTGTTCGTGTCCCCACACAACAAGATTCACACTATCATCAAACATGCCCTCAGGTACAAACTCTTGTGGCCCATGCTTGACACTGTCACCTGTGTAAGAGAAAGCCAGGACATGGACCAAGTGACTTACCGATTCTGGTGTAGCAGCAGCAAATTGAACCATTCATCTTTATTTTTCGGCATGTACATCCTAACGCGATTACTCCTCAACTCAAAATGCATCCTCTGGTCCTTCACATTACCGACACCATACATGCCCAAGTAAGTGTTCCCTTTGCGCAGGAGAATCGGACGCACAGCAATTCCAGTGACATTAGCATTCGTGTCAGACACTGGAAGGTCGATTTTGCCGAAATAGTTGACAAGCCCGGAGACAGAGAGGACATCCAATGCGCAGAGAGCACCGTCTGCACCCGTACCCTGCGGGTCGTCGTGATTGCCGTGTATCGAGAAGACAGGTATCCCCACATTGAAGTTTGGGTCCTCGTAGTTTACAGCTGGAAATCTTCGGATACAAGACTGTCAGCTTAGTCGGAAGCTGTTGTAACGAGAACGCGAACGCACGAGAAGCTATCTGCTTTCCCTTCATTGGGATCGCTGAGCAACTCAATTTGGATAGGTCTGTCCCCCATAGTGTATTCTCTCAAGAGAGCCATGACTCTGTAGAGACATTCTCTTGAGGGTTTGTTTTCGTGGAAAAGGTCGCCTGCCAAGAGGATAAAGTCAACCTGTGAATGTTCAGGGTTGATGTCGAGGCGTGAGGAGCAAGTACGCAGATGTGACGGACATCGTTTTTCACAGCCAACTGAAGAATTTCCTCGAAGGTGATGATAGAATCCTGACCACGTATTGGGTCACGCTCGTTGTAGCCAACGTGGTTGTCGGTAGCGAGGAGGATCCGTATTGTGTCATCCGGGGCTGCGATGCGTGTGTCAGTCGCATTATATTACAGCCAATTCAGCGACTTACAGGTCTGCTGGATGGCAGGAGTCGGCTGGGGAGCAGCGTCGTCGGACATGCCAGACGCGTTAATAAAAGCCAACGTCTATTTTCATTTACTTATATTAATGCTTCCCACGCTTTCTCTACCACTTTGAGTTCCCAGCATGGCTCAGCAAAACCCAGCCTCAAAGGCTATGGTGGTATGTCGCAGTAAATCGTGATTCTGTATTTACATGTTCAAGGTCACTTCAGACCAGCGTTGTGCTTTTTTATCTTGTGTCAGCTCTCGCGGTCTGTAGTCTCATCGGGCTTTGAGAAATACTAGACGCTGACACGACATGTAGATGGTAATCGTGTCAGTGTTCCAGCGAGTCGGTAAATTCATACTAATACTGCACGCAGCAATAAATGGGTGTTAAATGCAACGGATATACCCCTGTTCTTCCTCTGGACACAGCTCATGATAGCCGTGGTTCTGTTTCTTGTCTCAGACTTCCTGCGTTTACTACCAGACCGCATCTCATTTGACCTGGCTGTATGTAAAGGTCTTGTGGCAATGGTTGGCCTCAACGTCGTTGGTCTCAGGTCCGTCCTCTTCCTCGTTCCTCAAGTTTCCCCGACTCAGGTAATACACAGTTTCAGTAACTTTACCCTCAAATATGTCGATGCCTCTTTCTACCAGGTTGCCCGCGGACTTTTGCTTCCTTTCACAGTCACAACCTCATATGTCTTCCTCCACACCAGGCCATCATTGTTCATAATTCTCGCCTGTTCCGTAGTCACAGTTGGCTTTTTCATTGGTGTTTTTCTTGACGGCACCGTTGTCTCTATGACCGGCATCTCATTTGGTGTCGCCAGTTCAGTCATCACTGCCCTCCACTCTGTTGTGATTAAGCAAAGCCTAAACGTCGTCAATGGCAGTGCCCTCCTACTATCTTGGTACACCAACCTTCTCAGTGCTGTTGCTCTCGCACCTATCATTCTTTTTGCTGGTGAGGTGCCAGCGATCTTGAAGCTATTCTTTGGATTGGATGAACTTGTCCAGCCTGATGATGGGTTGAGCCCATTGACAACTTTTATCTGGGGCTCTATGATCACTGTATGTTCATATTGACTTCGACATGCAGAAGCTCATTCTTTGTCAGGGTTTATTCGGCTTCCTCATGAGCATTGCAAGTCTCCTCTCAATTAAAGTAACCTCTCCTATTACGCACATGATTTCCTCAGCTGTTCGTGGAGTTGCAGCTTCTCTCCTAGGTATGTGGTTATTCCACGATATCATCACTACGTATGTTCCAGTCTCCCCTTTACCACTGTCCACGTTTAATGGTTCTTCCAGTGGTCGTGCATCGTCGATCGCGATAATCCTCCTCGGTTCAATCTGGTATACTTGGATCAAACACCAAGAATCTTCTCGGTCTGCGAACGGTCCTTCACAGGGTGCATACGAACGCGTCAAATTGGATAAGTTGGAATCCGGTGACTCGAATGCCATAGCACATAAAGAAGAAAAGCCGGAGTAAGAATGTATGCTTGGTTCAACCCCTTCAGCATCATAGATTTGTTTCTCTTCGGCTGCGTCTGACTGGTCTTTACTTTAATGGTTCCTATAATTCAATGCATTGACGGTCGACAGTTTCTGCGATTATTTGCAGTCAACGCCCACTCGATATCAAGATGTCTCACACATCACAACGATCCAACCTTGAACTGTGTACCAGAAAAGTCCGAAACTCAACTACAGAAGGCCAAGTGATAACTTTCTTAATATAGTTCCATAGCTAGAGCTGTACCTTTGGCAGACAATTAGTGATTGACAACAAGCTGACAATGAAAGCACTATACTTGACAATCTTGTAATAGGTCCATTTCTCTCACAAACTCGGCCATAGGTGTACTTCATCACAGATATTTCTCATTGGCCAGTCATCTTCAAGGCTACAGCGAGCAATGTCATCCTCATATGACATACCCAGTATTCTCCAGAATGAGCCTCAGATGATTGGCTACACAGACAAGCCTGTCATACAAAAACAAACCACCACCCAACTGTCTATCTCAACTGGGTTAAGATTAAAGCTCATCATTCGTGAGCCCCAGCTGGACTATGATCAATACCCCGAACACCATCATCCAGTTCATAGGTTCTACATAAAAAGACACACCTCACAAAACACATTGAACAGATTAAAAGTTACACGAGATTCAGGACAAGTCTGCCGCATCAGCTCCCAATCAACACCTTATCCAAGGTGCTGTTGGTGAAGCGTGCGGGGCCATGTTGTGCAATACGACAGGACTTGACCAAACATCGCAACCTCCATCTTCACTCGGACGAAAAATATGAAAAAATCTAGAACAGGCGGATGGGCTTGCCCATGGTGCTTTTGATGTGAAGAGATTTGACGTTCTGCCAGTTCTTTTTGAGGAGAGAGACAAGGAAGTTGATGCCTGACGACATTCATGGAAGTTGAGTATAATGACTTTTGGATTGACAAGACAACGTACTGAGCATAACGTTGGCGAGGACCTGATCGTCAGTCATCTCGACGTGGCCTACAGCAACACCCAAGCACAAGACCTTCTTGAGCTGGAACTTGATGGTAGAGCGGACCTCAGTGATCTTAGTGGTAAGATCCTCAGAGTGCGACACGGGTGTGGGGAACTTGCCGGCCTTGGAGAGACCAGGGCCAAGAAGACGAGGAATCTGCTTGATGAGGGCTTCAGAGGCAAGGAAAGCATCATATTTCTTGGCAAGCTTCTTGACAAGCTTCTTGTTCTTGTTGAGCCTGAGAAGAGGAAGGTCAATATATAGAATATCGTGAAAAATGGCACTTACTTCTTCAAGTCATCGACTGACATGTACTCGAGATCAATTAGCTTAGCACGGTCGATATCTGCAGCATCGGCAAGAATACAGATAGTCATGCGGGGACGAGGGACATTGGGAAGTCTAAGACACTGGATCAATGAAACCCGGATGGAGGCGAAACGTAGAGGATGACTGACTTGACAGTCCCAGAGAAACGTTTGTCACGCTGAGGATCGTAGTTCTTGAGACCAATCTGAAGCTCGACAGTCTCGACGAACTTGCGCTTTTCTTCGCCATTAGAGGCGGCAAGAAGCTCTTTGACGGAACCCCGCACGCTAGACACTGAAAGCTTGCTGGATGAGATATGTCAGCGAAATTGACCAGGACGAAGCTCGATGGTAACAAACCTCATACTTGACGATAAGACTTGCCTTGACTTGACTTGATCTGAATTTCTGAATTTCGTCTGTCCGGTGGCAGAGAAACTGTATAGTTTCATCAACTCGGATCACCCAAGGGTCAGGGTCCCGTTCTTCTTACATCAGCAGATAAAGGTTGGCTATCGCCAGCGATGGCGACGTCGCTCAATTCCGATCCCCCACCGGATGTTCAGGCAGGCATAGTAAACTTGAGTAGTTCAATGACAAAAAGTGGTTTTAATAATTATAATAGAAGCGGAAGACACCGGTCATACGAGACGACTGGGAGGATGATGATGAAGACGAGACTGATGCTATTGGGGATGCTGGAAAGCCAGAGGAGGACCCGAACAACCCTCCGGCAGACACAGATGAGCATATGAACAAGAAGATATGGGAAGCTGCGTGGGTCTAGTCCCCGATATTGGCGTGCTACCTCCATACTTCATGATCAAGTTAGGAACAGCAAAGATACTACCCCAATGCCTACATTATTATCGTCTCGAACAGGCTCAGCCATTTTCCCTCCACCAGCTGTATTTCAGCCTACCATGCACATCCTCAAGCGCCCGGCAAGTTCTTCGCCGTCTCCAGGAAATCAGATGGCATCGTCGTCGTCTGGAGATACTATTCAAGACAGAGAAGCACGATATGCAGCTGCTCGTGAACGAATTTTTGGCTCAGAAAATCCAGAGAAGTCGAAACATCTGCAAAGTAACTGAAGAGCATGGTTCAGAAACCCACAATGTGATGCTTGGAGAAACCTAGTAGTTGTGTTTCGGGAAACAACATGTCTGCCCTGGTGGAAATCATATGTTGGAATACCAAACCGAGGATGTAGTCTTTGTTGTGACTAGTCAAGTTGATTGTTTTAATTTAGGACAAATAACATTAAGTTTATAATCTTACACCTTCCCTCCAAATGATATTTATATTCAATCACATGGATGAGAACGATGATCAATCACTCTCATAGATACAATGTTTGACTATCTGATCAATTACACATCTTTGTAAACGATCAATCATGCCCGCACCGGCTGAATTCCTTGAATATGTTGATTCAAAGGCCGACTCTTTCATCCAACGTTTGAAGACTGCTGTTGAAATCCCAAGGTATAATTCTTTAAAATGGGATAATTACACATGGCTGATATTCGATTAGTGTTAGCGGCGATGCCTCACATCGTTCAGACGTCATTAAGATGGCTAATTTCCTCAAGCAAGAACTTGAAAGTGTGGGAGTAACTACACTGCTTGTTGATATAGGAACTCAGGAAATTGACGGTCAAATATCACCTCTTCCACCTGTCGTACTTGGAAGGATCGGAAATGATAAGAACAAGAAGACTATCCTTGTTTATGGTCATTTCGATGTTCAGCCAGTGAGCAGAGGACGGCTACAAGTTTACCTTGATCTGTGATATCTATCGTAGGCCTTCATAAACGATGGATGGGACACTGAGCCATTCAAGCTGGTTATCGATGAAGCTACTGGGCGGCTGATCGGACGTGGTGCTTCTGATGATAAGGGGCCTGTCCTTGGATGGGTCAATGTATTGCAGTGGCACCACGAGAATAAGAAAGATCTTCCAGTCAATCTCGTGTGCTGCTTTGAAGGTATGGAAGAGAGCGGAAGCGAGGGTCTTGACGAGCTCGTTCAGAAAGAGAGTCTACCGGGAGGTTGGTTCCATGGTGTAGATGCTGTCTGTATTGTATGTGACAACCATTCCACGATCATCCTGTTCTTTGCTAACGTGGTGCAATAGTCCGATAACTATTGGTTGAATACGAGCACGCCAGCCCTCACCTACGGCCTGCGTGGTATCTCATATTACAAGGTCACTGTCTCCGGTCCCGGACGTGACTTACATTCAGGAGCGTTTGGGCGCACGGTTTTTGAGCCAATGACGGATCTCATCTCTATCATGAGCAAGCTCACCGATAACCGGGGAAACATTCTCATCCCTGGTGTTCAGGATCAAGTTCCCCCTCCATCCGATGAAGAGAAGTGGGCTTTATTTCCCATCTCAGGAAAGAATATCATTAATTTGAGGTGTTAATGGCACATAGGAAGATCTATGCCAATTTAAACTATTCGATCCAGGACTTAGAGGAGGCCGCAGGAGGCGAAATCGTACTGTCTACTGACAAGATTCATGTCTTAATGGGGAGGATGCGGGAACCGAGCTTATCAATACATGGAATTGAAGGAGCTTTTAGCGGGGTAGGCGCTAAGACAGTCATTCCTGCAAAGGTGTCGGGAAAGTTTAGCATTCGGTTAGATATTCTTCCTTCTAATGCATCTACGCAATACTCATTTCTTCATGAGTCTTGTTCCGCCTCAGACACCAGAAAACGTCAACCCTCTCGTTGTTGAGTATATTCAGGAGCTATTTAGATCCTTGGACACGAAAAATAAACTCGAGATCGAGTGTTTGCACGGTGGCAAACCTTGGGTTACAGATCCTGACCATTGGAACTTTGAAGCAGCCAAACGGGCTACCGAAGTATGTTGCTGAGTCATCTGTCGCTGTGGTATACTCAACATCCACCATAGTTAGTTTACCAGCAGACTCCTGATCTGACGAGGGAAGGAGGTTCGATCCCCGTCACGCTTACTTTTGCAGAGAATTTGGGTGCGAACGTTCTTCTGCTGCCCATGGGACGTGGCGACGATGGAGCACAGTAGGGTCTCTTACTCGGTAATAACATCAAAGACTGACTGACATCGCACAGTTCGACCAATGAGAAGCTTGACAAGTCGAACTATATCCAGGGGGTGAGCGAATATCTGAGCTAAAGTCTCCTAGCGTCACTGAAGTGCTTCTTCGCCTACCTCATAGACCAAGTTGCTCGGCACGTACCTGTACGAAGTTGC
>Ga0153992_100508_pt1 | contig 11143 bp, 8 predicted proteins | sample TSNC076MetaG_FD_104683 | JGI IMG/M metagenome (GOLD analysis project Ga0153992, IMG submission 104683) | Attine ant fungus gardens microbial communities from North Carolina, USA - TSNC076 MetaG | ecosystem: Host-associated > Fungi > Mycelium > Unclassified | place: USA: North Carolina, Lumber... | reverse complement strand
TACTATTCTTACAGTGGCTATACTACTATTAGTCCATGGTCACATGTTCTTCCAGAATGTTCTATGATTGCTTGACCTTGTTATGTGATCTGATTACCTAAGTTCCCATGCTATTTATATCTTTAACCCTCTTTGTACAATTAAGTGCTTGAATGTGTGGGAACTTATTTCCTTTTTGGGGCTCTCATAACATTTTGGTGGCCATTTAGATTGTTAAAATCAGTCAAGTATTCCCAGAGTTATGGTCTAAATGAAGTTTGTGACACCTAGAAGAGGAAAAGATTGTGAGATAGACAGTAGATAATAAAGAGGATTGGAGAAGAGAAGAAGTTGAAGTGGACCATAGAAAAATTAAAGAAATAGTGCTGCAGAAATTTTTAAAGTGAAGAAAAGTACTTGGGAAAGTAGAGTCAGAAAGGATGCTAACAAGGAAAATCTGGGATCATGCCATAGATCTCAAGGAGACATTCAAACCTAGAAAAGGAAAGATCTACCCTTTATCTAAAAATAGAAGGGAAGAAGTTCAGAATTTCATAGAGGATCAGTTAAGAAAGAGGTACATCAGACCATCAAAGTCCCCTTAGATGTCACCAGTTTTTTTTGTGAGCAAGAAAGATGGAGAAAAGAGGATGGTAATGTACTATTATAACCTGAACAACTAGACAGTGAAGAATAACTACCCACTTCTGCTGATTATAGACTTAATAGACAAAATGAGGAGCAAACAAGTATTTACTAAAATAGATCTTTGGTGGAGGTTCAACAATATGAGAATTAAAGAAGAGGATGAGTGAAAGAGAGCATTTACAACCTATATAGGGTTCTTTGAGCTAACAGTTATATTCTTTGGAATAACAAATTTGCCAGCTACATTCCAGGCAATAATGAATGAAATTCTGAGAGACATAATTAACAAAGAAAAAGTAGCAGCTTTTGTGGATGATATACTAATGAGAACAGAAACAGAAGAAAGACATAATAAGATTGTTAAAGAAGTACTAAAGAGGCTAGAAGAGAATGACTTGTATGTCAAGCCAAAAAAGTGTATATTAAAGGTACAAAAAATTGAATTCCTGGGAGTGATTATAGAACCCAATGGAATTGAAATGGAGAAAAAAAAGGTGGATGGAGTACTAAGTTGACCAGAGCCAAAGAATGTGAAAGAAGTCAGAAAGTTTTTAGACCTCACCAATTGCTATAGAAGGTTTATTAAAGACTTCACTCAAGTAGCAAGGCCAATAAATGTGTTGATAAGAAAAGATATGAAGTGGCAGTGGAGAAAGGAGTAGCAGAAAGCATTTGACAAGCTTAAAGGAATTTTTACAACTAGATTAGTATTGGCAGCCCCAGATTTAGACAAAGAATTTAGGATAGAAGTAGATGCTTCAAACTATGCTACTGGAGGAGTACTATCAATAAAGTGCTCCAATAAGTTATGGAGGTTGGTTGCTTTCATTTCTAAATCTCAAAGTAATACAGAGAGAAATTATAAAATTTATGACAAAGAAATGTTAGTAGTAGTCAGATGTTTAGAAGTATAGAGGCATTTCCTGGAAGAAACAACAATAAAGTTTGAGATTTGGAAAGACCACAAAAATCTCGGATATTTCATAAAGGTGTAAAAATTGAATAGAAAACAAGCAAGATGGGTATTATACCTATTAAGATTTAATTTTATGTTAAAGCATGTTCCAGGGAGTAAAATAGAAAAGGCAAATAGCTTGAGTAGGAGGCTGGACTGGGAAATAGGAGTAGAAAGGGACAATAAGGATGAGACATTGGTAAAGCCAGAGTGGTTGAAAGTAAGAAAAATGGAGAAGGTAGAAGTAATAGTAGAAGAAGTAGACTTACTGGAAAAAGTAAGACAGTCAAAAGTAAAAGATAATAAAGTGGTTAGAGTAGTAGAAGAAATGAAATGAGCTGGAGTAAAGATGTTGCAAGATAAAGAGTGGAGAGAAGTAAATAGTGTCATATATAAAGAAGGGAAGGTATATATGCCTAAAGATGATAAGTTAAGAGCAGAAATAATTAGGCTACACTATGATATGCTAGTAGGAGGACATGGAGGACAGTGGAAGATGGTAGAACTAGTTACTAGAAACTTTTGGTGGCCAGGAGTAACCAGAGAGATGAAGTAATATGTAAAAGAATATGATTTCTACCAAAGGAATAAGAACTACACAGAACAGCCAGCAGGCAAATTAATACCCAACTCAATTCCAGAAAGATCTTGGATGCATATTTCAGCAGACTTTATCACTAAGTTACTGCTAGCCCAAGAATACGACTCAATCTTAGTAGTGGTAGATAGGTTAACAAAAATGGTCTACTTCATTCCTACTATAGAGAAAACATCAGCAGAAGGACTGGCTAGGCTATTCAGGGACAATGTGTGAAAATTACATGGACTACCTAAGAGTATTATTTTGGATAAAGGACCATAGTCCATAGCAGAATTAATGAGAGAGTTAAATAGAATATTAGGGATTAAAAGTAAGATATCAACAGTATTCCACTCTCAGATAGATAGACAAATGGAGAGGGTTAACCAGGGGTTGGAATAGTACTTAAGAATGTTCATTGACTATAGGCAAGAACAGTGGCCAGACTGGTTAGGAACAGCAGAGTTTGCATACAACAATAAGGTACACTCAAGTACAAAGATGTTGCTCTTCAAGGCAAATTATGGGCAAGATCCTAGAATGGAGTTCAAAGCAAGGAAGAAGGAGAAGTATGAAGGTACAGAGAAATTTGTGACAAAGATGAAAGAAATTCAGAAGGAAGCAAAAGCAGTATTAGAAAAGATGCAAGAAAAAATGAAGAAATATGTAGATAGAAAAAGAGAAAAGGTTGATGAGTATAAAGTAGGAGACTTGGTGATACTTAGCACCAAGGATTTGAAATATAAAATGGTTGGTAAAAGGACAGAGAAGTTGACAGAGAGGTTTGTAGGTCTCTATAAAGTTAAGAAAATCATATTGGTAAATGCAGTTAAATTGGAGCTATCTAGTATAATTAAGATACACCCAGTAGTAAACATTAGTAGGATACATAGATATGTAGGGCAAGTAGAGGGACAGAGGAAGGAGCAATCAGCTCTAGTGATAATAGAAGGAGAAAAAGAATGAGAAGTAGAAAGAATACTAAACAAGCAGTGAGTTAGAGGAAAGGACAAATATCTAGTACAATAGAAGAGGTTCACAGCAGAATCAGATACTTGGGAAGGGATTGAGAACCTGGAGAACACAAAAGAAGCAGTTGAAGAGTTTGAGAAGGAATACTGGCAAGATATGGAAGATATTAGAAGGCAGAAAAGGAAAAAGGGAACATTTAGGAGAGAACTACTAGGGAAATTTACAGCAAGAAAGCTATTTGGTTGGTTAGATAAAAGGTATGATAAGGAATATTGGGCAAGATTAGAAAGGAATTGGAGACAATGGGAAGAAGCAAGAGCAAGAGAACAAAGAACAATAGAAACAATAAAAGAGGAGAAAGAAGAAATTGGGCAAGAAAATTTGGGACTCAGAGAGTGGACAGAAGAAGATGACAATGATATGGGAAATATTTGTGTTATGAGATGGTCCCAGAGAAGGAGACTATTTCCTATGCATTTCTTAACCTAGTAGATAACATCTAGGAGTATAATGCAAGAGGGATATAAATAGCATAGGAAAGCTTATGTAAGATATGTATAGTTATTAGTAAGGGTCATATGATCATGGAAGATAGGCACATAGACCATCCAATATTTGTATAAGTATCTAGTAGAATCTAACAAGGAACTCTATCAAGTTCTTTCTGAACAACTATCTTAGTTGAGCTCTAAGTCCTTATAACTACACACTAACACAAGAACTCAATATCTATTGTTGACCCTGTACTTTGCAGCCTTAATATCCCACTCTTTGCTTACTCTCTCATTGTTCTCACTAATGAGCATAGTGCTCAGAAGCTTTTTGGAAAGTGGGCCCTGGCTGTAAAGGGGACTTTACTATTAGTTAGGGACAGTAGGTAGACAGCCTGGACAAAACTCATGTTCCTGTCTAAGACCTGACCTGTAGTGACTTAGCCTAGATAACTTGATTACCCTCCAAGTCTGAGTTGACAAGGAGAACTCAATGGAGTTCTTGTTAAATTTCCTATACTACTTATACAACTACTACATGGTCTGTGCACTATCTTCCCACAGTTCCCATGTGACTTAGTCATATGCTGTCACCTGACTGTGACTCATAACCCTGTGACTCTTGTGACACTTAGTTACATAATACTTTCTCACACTCCATCCTTGTGTAGTAAGTCCAGAAAGGAAAAGAAAAGAAAAGAAGAAAAATAAATAATAACTTAGCTATTTTGCCAAGTCATGACATGACCTCTATATTGAGTGGGCTTGTATATAATTCTTTACTATCAGCTCTGTGCTACTGGTCCATTGTAATCAGTCTATGTAGGGGAATGATAGTAATCTCTTAAAGGCCTATCTAGCTTAGAGATTCCCTTCTTAGGGATGATATTGTTTCACCTTTCTAGTCAGTAACTAGTTATAAGTTCAGATGAAGAAGACCACTTGTTCTCTTATGAGAAATCATCATCATCATTACCATCCCTATTACCACTACTGCCATACATGTCCCAGCAACAACAGCAACAACAGCAGCAACCTGCAGAGCAACCTACAGCTCCTGCACCACAACCCCCTCCCCCCACTTGGGAGGAGCAACTTCTTACCCTGATCACTGGCCTGCAGCAGCAGGTGGCCACCTTACTACAACAGAATGGAGGAGTGAGAGTGGAGGTAGCAAAGCCTCCCTTGTTTAGTGGAAGAATGGAGGAGGTGAGCACATTCATTAATGTGGTTCATTTATATTTAAGTATGAAAATGACAGGGGAATCAGAGGCAACAAAGATGGCCTGGGTGCTGTCTTATGTACAGGGGGAGTAGGTAACGAAGCCGTGACGGCTGAGCGCTTCAGGACACTTCGGTTGGCGAGGGAAACATCCACTTTTTTCAAAACGATCTAAGTTTAGAAAGAAGTCGACGGTGGGAGAGATGTAGTCAAAACAAGTGTCAATTGGTCTTACGCACCGCAGATAACGGAACCCTCCTTGATCCTCAAGCACTACCCAGTTGACTAATGTTTGATTCGGCTACTGCATTCACACTACCAGCTGTTAGGTCGACACAATCCTCTTGTAGCAACGGTTCGAAGTCTCGGACGTGATCTCTGACAATTGAAGAGATCCAATTAGTCAAGACTGGAGTAGATGTTGAGATCACAGGGTACAGCGCCAGCGTCGTGCCCTGCGTTGGATCGGATAATGAACTACACTTGCCACTTCTAATCCAATAGATCATCTGAAGTTTCTTGGACGTACAGAAATCAAGTTATTTTCTGGTTGTTTGTAAACATCAACACATCACCTGTACAAACAGTCACAGTTGATTGGCTTCTTTGACTCGCTTGCTGTGATTGTCTTCTGAGCTCATGACATGCTCGTCACATGTGCCTACCCATTCCCAGATTGCAACATTCTGTTGAGCAGAAGTTTTTACTTGTTGGAGTGGACTGGAAACTCCCATGTACTCGGAACGAAGGGCAAGCTTGAGCTCCCTAAGCACGTCGGAATGTAGAATGGAAGTAGGTGGTTAAGCTTGGACAGTGACTTATCTTGTAGTCAGGAGGAGTAGTATATATACACGACGCACTGCAGGCTCTAACCTCAGTCGTCTGCCATTGTGGGTAACGTCTATTATCATTACTCAACCCTGCTTCTCATATCGTCTGTACATTGTCTCTACTGCTCAACATAAGACTCTATTTTCAACTCTTTTTCACACGCAGCATTTTCATGCGGCACCCTGGGTAATATCTTCACCTATACAACGCCCTATCTTACATAACGCTCTCATGCCGCAATCGTTGAAGCCTTCTTGGCTTGACCCTATCCTGCAGCAGTCCCATTTTCCAGATAATGGACGTGTCGTACAGCGAGACTGAGTGGAAGAATCATCCGGAGGAGAAAGATCCAACATGGGAAGAATTCGCCGTGGTTGAATAGTTTGTGACCTGTGTTCACACGTTCACATGAATTTAACAGCCTTCTGCTCTCATCATCTATCTATCTCACTACCACCATGTCCATATTTCCCGATGGTAGAGACTTCATGATTAGGGATAGTAGTTTCACTGCGCAGTCGAATACCACGAACATCACGAACCAATACAGCCGATCTGGTGAGCAGCTTCGTTTCGGTTGATGAAATGTTAGGCAATTCAGTACTAGGAATTGATATCCTCTATGAAGCCTCCGATCCAGGAGCTGCATTCGATTCTAAACACCACTACGCTCGCCGTTGCTTCCCAGGTACTCGTGAGCAGCATATTGCTGACATCACAAATTGGGTAACTGGATCTGTCGACCCACCTTCGTCGATGTACTGGATGAGGGGACCGGCTGGTGTCGGAAAATCGGCCATCGCTCAGACATGTGCCGAGAAACTCAAAAAAACTGGATATCTTGGTGCTGCGTTTTTCTTTACCGTCAACGAACACACCAATCCCTCGCGCTTGTTCACTTCCATCGCCTATCAACTTACCACTGGGCTTCCTGGTTATCGTGCCGCTGTCGATGAGAGGATTTCTCAGGATAAGAGTCTTGTTGAGAAGAAGATTCCATCTCAATTCAGATCACTGATTGTTGAGCCACTTCGGGAGCTAGGGAAGCAGGGAAAGAGAGTACAACCAAAAGCAGTCTTCATCGATGGATTAGACGAGTGTGCCGGTGAAGATGCACAAGCAGAAATTATAGAGATAATTGCATCCTCTGTTAGGGAAGGATCCACGCCATTCCATTGGGCCATCTTCAGCCGCGCTGAACCTCGCATCGTGTCCGCATTCAAGCAGGAAAACATTGCCTCTGTCACTCATTCTGTTGATCTTCCTATCTCTCGTGAGGCAGACGGCGAGATCGAGATGTATCTTCGGGGTGGATTCAAAAACATACTTGATCAGCAAGGCTTTCCGCAACTACTGTCTTCATGGCCGCCTGATAACGACATTATGACCCTTGTGGATGCAGCAGATGGCCTATTTGCTCACCCTGCTGCTGTTCTCCGTCATGTCGCCTATCCACCTGACTCGCGATTCCGTGAACGACTGCAGTCTGTTCTCGATACCCTCTCCGATGCGGGGAAACAGGTATCTATATCACCCTTTTCTCAACTTGATGCTCTGTATGTCCACATCATGGAGCAGATTCCGCAGCACGATCTCCTGTCCGCCCAATTCCTTCTTTCCTACGGTTCGGGCAACTGGATTGCTAACGCTCGTTGGTATGTTCCCCTGCGTTGCTGCATATTTAGGATCTCCGAGTGTACGTTCAGAGACATCTGTCACCATCTATATGCCGTGATTTCCTACGAGCCGTCCTTTGACCCTCTCCGCTCACTCGACCCTCGCATTGACCTCACAAGGTCGTGTTATGACCAAGGTCAATGGTTCCATCTAGATCAGTCGATCAAAAACCGTCTAAATACTGTTCATGGAACATTTCGTTTTTATCACAAATCTTTCTATGATTTCCTCCGCGATCCCACTCGCTCTGGTCCCTTCTGTGTCAACACTCCTGCCATTTATTGCAAATTCCTTGATCACTTAATTCAATGTCATCATCATTATGCATCAAGCTATGCCATTGACGGTTCAAGTATGTATTTCCTCCTCTTGCATCCGCCCTAAACTTACTTGTCATTCCAGACCTTGTGTCAGCACCGGGTATCATCAGCTCCTCTGCTGCACTCTCTTGGCCACATGGAACCGAGTTTTCTGACTCCTATCTCAAGTTGGCGGCTTTTACCTTCCTCTCATTCTTGTTATCCCATGATAACTTGCGCTTTCCTTACTTCTTCGATGATGTTACATTCGCTATATTGCAGCGACTGGCAGATGTTGACAATCGCAAGTCTCTGATAGCGATGCGGATGTGGTGGGAACTCCATGACCCATCACATGTTTTGATGTTCGACATTCCGGCGACTGCCCAGACATTATCCCACACCGTATTTTGGTGTGTTCGCACCGAAGCCTTTGATCAACTGGTGCCTGCTGTGTTTCTTTCAGTATGTATCAAATATGATCACCCACAATGAATTTGCTCTCACACTAGCAGGCTGTCAATATACTGGAAAAAGCAAAGGTCATCCGGCCGCATGTTCCTCTCTTTGGATCGAGCCGTGTCTCATCGCTTCTTCACATTTTCTCCCGCACAAAGTCGGTGAGGAGGAACAGTGGACTTTATAAAGTTGGACATGGGGAAAAGTCGGTTATATGGTATTGGGAGTTTGATGTGGAGAAACGGTATTTCCATGAGTTCAGAACTATTGACTATGCAGCGGCAGTAGAATTCTACAAAGCAAACAAGTTCACGATGTGAGGAGGAAAAGAGGTAGATGGTGACGCAGAAGGCAATCAGGGAGACAGAGAGGGAAAGGGAGATTTCCACAGCATGCTGCCGAACATGAACGCGAGGAGCAGCGTCAGGCCGAAGCTTATGTTCAAGGCCAGAATAACGGCCAGAATGTTCGGGATGGTAGTTGTGATTCCAAAGACAATGACGATTGGCAGGACAATGACGATTGGCAGGACAATGAGGAGGAACGAAGAGGGAATAGAGATATGGGCCAATCATCTTAGACGCTGAACTAACCCCGAAAAAAGGTATTTATTCTTCCATAGAGTCATCGACACCTGCTTGCCGGACGATATGGGTTGAACGAACCCCGTTTCAGTGGTATCTTTGTTCCTGCCCATCCATTTCACTGCTTTTCTATTGTGTATGCAGTAGTCGATTTATCCTTCATGTCCTCAATATAATCGGACAATTCCGTGCCTATAAAAACAGATCTAACAGTGCTGAGAATACAAGGTCTACGTGTGCAATACATCATACAGATTTGACATAATTTGAAATATCCAGTTCACGCGCAGGCTCAACTAATTGCAAATTTGTCAGCCGAACTGAACATCGTATCCAAGACAAATCCACGACAAGTGACTCTTTTATTTACCTTTACATATCTTGTTTTACCATTGCTCTAAAATTTTCTGAATCCTTTGTTTGAATGAGAAATCTAACCTCAGTTCTAATCCAACCATGCCTTCACTCCAGCCAAAGCCTCTGAACAACATCGCCAGCGTCAACACTGTCGACAGTCAGTGTCTTACACCCGCAAAAATGCCCACATTTCGTCCACACCTCCATTCATTGCTTTCAATTATCTTCTCATCTTTCATCCACTCTGGACTACCGATCCATGCCCAATGCATTGCGTATTGGCTAGCCCTGTGTCAATAGCACCCAGTATTGTGCTCCAGAGGAAAAGGGAGGTAGCGATTAAGAGAAGTTTGAAGACCGCCTGTTGGACAAAATGTGCACATATGCACATATACCTGCAAGTTTACAGATAGATCAGAGTCGATTGCATGTGGAATGAGTCGTCCTCCTGCGGGCAAAGCCAGGAGCTGCAATGGGATGATGAGGATGCCTCATGGGATTCTTCACGTTTCCCTCAAGAAATTTTGGTATTTTATCATGGGACCCAAAGTCATGAGCGCAGAAAACACTTCCGATTTGAAAGAGTGTTAAAACAGTATAAACAATAAATTATCGATGACCAAGAATCAACAGGCGTGGTCTGTTACACAATGTCATGATGATAAACTTTTCTGTCCACCACCAAATCTATGTTCCAATCAATAAATCTCGGGTGTAGTTGACCGTAGTCGATTATCAGTAATTAAATTGGTCGGTAGCTTTTCCGCACTAACGTATGAACATACCACTAGGCGTTGGAATGGGTGTATCACTAATCGTCTTTGCTTTCTGAACTCGAGCATAAGATATCATAAATCAATATATGTCACACAATATATCCCTCGTCCCTACACAATCAAGTTCAGCTGAAATCCCTGTTGCAATCACCTTCATCTTTGGAGTGAAATGCCGACCTAAAGTGTGCTCTCTCCATGCTAAATTCGCTTCCTCTAGCTCATGATTTCTTCAAGAATTATCAAGCAACACATTGCTGCAGACTGACCGTTGTGTTCACCCTGATCAACCTGAAAAGAAACAGTTAAACGTACTTTCACTGGTGTTGTCATGGAGCTATTCCGGTCACACAACCGTTCAGCTGTATGTTGAGCAGCTCGGGTGACAGAGAAGGGATAGTGAATTTTGTGCTTGGGTTGAATAGAGTTCTCATTGGCATGCCTTCTCATCCCAGCTTGGATTCTCCTCCTACAGCATGTTCTGAAGTGAAAATTGTCAGTTATGTCTGATTTTCCACGTTCGGAGAATTGTCCAAGCAGTATTCCCCTCCATATATATTTATTTTTGTGGAGGCATATCTGGAGATGTGATAATTACAGCGTTTCGCTCAGTGCATTCTAAATATGGGATTTCACCCACATATCACTAGATGGTTGATAACAAACCATCTTTCCATACAGTCGGCATCTTGACTCAGATTGCACCATTCCACTTGTGCACATTCTCTCCCGCACAAATCCAGCCAGGAACAGTGGGCTTTACAAATTTGAGCATGGGGAAAACTGATGAAAAACCTTCTGGAAGGTTCCTTTTGCCTTTCGTCATTTCTCCTCATTTACTCACCATTTTATTCCAAAATGGCATGCTTTCGCTATCACCTCCATTTCATTTCATCTGTTAAATTTTCCTCCTAGCAACAAAGTCCGAGGCTCATTCATTTCACTACAAACAGTTGTACATTTTGTCTTGTACATAAAGCATCTGTCTGTAAGCCCTAAGACCAGTTGTTTCTGTCTGGCCTTAGTCCAGCATTTCTTTAGCTCTCAAAGACACACCTGTACATTTATCTTGTCAAAAATGTCAATAATAGCATATCGAATTGACAAGAGTCATTTTCATCAGTTTATAATCATTGACCATGCAGAGAACAAATTTACAATATAGAGAGGATTATAAATGACAGTGAGCAGCAGTATCACAAATGGCCACTTACTGATTTGTGATTGCTTGATTTGATAATCAAAGTGTTCAAAAAAGTGAAGTTAGACAAGCAGCAAAAGATGTTGTTAAGTCTGAGGTTTATCCTCAGACATAC
>Ga0153992_100505_pt1 | contig 11159 bp, 18 predicted proteins | sample TSNC076MetaG_FD_104683 | JGI IMG/M metagenome (GOLD analysis project Ga0153992, IMG submission 104683) | Attine ant fungus gardens microbial communities from North Carolina, USA - TSNC076 MetaG | ecosystem: Host-associated > Fungi > Mycelium > Unclassified | place: USA: North Carolina, Lumber... | reverse complement strand
GTAAAATGACTGAACCAAGTATGTCCTCTTGACTTATCAATTGTTTAAGTATCATCGTGTCCGCTCCGTACGAGTTTTATCAGCGGGATGTTTAAAGTCCTACGTCTGATATACCCGTCGATTTGGTTGAGATTACCTCTACTTCTATTAGTCAGAATCTTCGGCAGAATTAGCTTGCAAGTAAAACTCTAAATCTACTTCTGACATATACTTCTTTTAGCTTTGTTTTGTTCGTGTATTTCAATGTGGCTACAGTACCCCATGATATCTAGTTGTTCTCGTCAGAGTTGGAGGCTTTCCCTGTTGCTAATACTCCCTAGGCTGCCCACAAAGATGAGACTGCCTCCAGAGATGCACAGCATCACGCCTCGTTAGTAAACGAGACAACACTTACTAAGTTATGCAGTCCAAGCAAGTGCTGAAGGATCGTTGGACAGAAAAGAGACAGAATACATCATTCCATCTTCAGATTGATACATGAAACAGCTGCAGTTATTCATGATGTAAGTTCTAGTCTCGAAGTCGCGATGACCGAAACTGGATGTTGCCGGTGGTGGATTAACTACAGGTAGAGTTTTAGCAGGCATGCTGGCAGATTATGTGGTACAGAACTAAGTATGAAGCAAGCCCGGTCGATTGGTGAAGCAACGAGCGGAGTCGACTCTCTTTTCCTCCCCCACATAACCGTGGAAAAAACTAAAAACATAAAAAATAAAAAATAATCTTAAAACGATTTCAATTTGATCCTTGACATATCGTGACATGTGACATCAAACCCCTGACAGACAATAATATCCCGCTAAGCATTGATGGCTGTCAGCTTCCATCCCTGATAATAACAAACAGGTCCGCACTAATTGCAGATTGGAGTGGCTCATGGAAACAAAATATTGATAGTTACTTCAATTAGATGTGCGATTCCGTCGAAATGCACGTGGGAAATGCTTGTTTCTCCGTTGTTTTCGTGTATTCGTTGACCCATTGTTCAGATGTCAGATGTCCTTTATCGGAGATTCACTATATCAACGCAAATTCCCATCTACGACTAAGCCATTCTTTTGGACAATGTCAGATAGCCCGTTGCGGCATAATTTACGGTACATCGGACTCCGGTATTTGTGCATGGTAGTGACAGTGAAGATTCTTAAGGCTGCAAAAAAATCCCTTGTCATCATATCTCCCATCCGGACTGCGTATCAATCAGCTCTGTGTCCTTGTGATGATTGGACCACCGAAATTGTACTTTGTGCGTAACACCTCGGCCCGAAGACCGAATGCATTCTTTACAGCATTCATGTTCCGAATCCAAGGCGACAGTTCGAAAAATCATTAGTAGGGCCAAAGATGATTCCATTTAGAATCGAGAGCCGAGCTTGCCAAGGTCTTGGCAAAATGATCACCTGCACCTTTTGCACGAGGTGCAGTAATAATACTGGACTTGGTGGGATGACGATCATTGATGAACACAGCTCGTAGAAAAAGGCTACCATATTCTTCTTGCAGTGCTACCTATATGACGTCAGAACTCAGCATGGCACCCGATCGGACACTCAATCAGAGTTTCTGATGGGTTATTCACTCATTGAAGCGAACATGCAGGTAAAATCAGCTTATTAGCCTTGGGTCACGCTATGCCTTTGTCACCCAAGGCAGGTGCTGGTATATGGTCTAACCGAGATAGATTGATGGTTGGGATTCTGGCAAAATCGGGAACTTCATCTTGATCACGATGACAATTTCTGATGGAAAACTTGGGTAGGATAAATAGCAGACTATTCGTGGCATCTCAAAACATAATCACAATATCCCTCAAATCATCCTGCACCCTGCTCTAAGCCGCCGACTAATTGTTGTATGCCTCCCCTTCTTCCGTTCGACGTCTTCCCCATAATATTATCTTACCTTTCGATATCCGACATACTTCGGTTGAGACTGGTATGAACAGGAAGTTTTATTCCAAATAACTGGATTGCTGACGACAAAGTCAGGTCTGCAAATATTATTTCGACATTACTAAGAACCATGCCGTCTGGTTGGCTATCGTCCAAAACCACTTTGTACGCCGGAATATTCCGCTTCCAGGCCTCCACGGAAGATCTCTCGAGAATGTCACGGCCGATGACTTGGAACGCCTCGCCATGAAGGCAGAGAAGTACAGGATTAACTGGTCTTCAAGGACACCTAGACCCACTCGCCATGGTGAACTTCCCACTATGCCTAATTTCCATGTCACATCTCTCAATTTCTGCTCTCGGGGAGGCGAACATTGGCTACTCTCCTTGTCCTTTGTACGAGGTGGTGGTTCTCATCCTTATGTCCTCCAGTGTTGGGACTTAAAAGCCAATCCTCCTCTGCGTATTGGATGGCGCACATTTCGTAGCTTTTTTGGTCTGGCAAGTAATAAACTGTCCACAGGAGAAGCTGTCGTTGCGGTGATGACACCAGAGTATGTCAGATCCATTATGTCTAATCACTGATCTGACATCCCAAGCTCAGAATCCGTTTGATCAATATCGATCCCAGAACGCGAAAATTTAACAGCGGTGGCAGTGGCAATGTTGGTGTCCACCCACATATGCTAGATCCTGCCCAAGCCTTTGTCGATGTTGCCGTGTTAAATGAGAAGGCACCTAAGGGTATAACGCTAGTTGGAGACTTCATACTGGCTCAAGATGACTTCGGGCGAGCGTTTTGGTATCATTTCAGAACACCGCAGAATCGGGTGGAATTGATTGGTCCTAGAAGAGATACAGTACAGGTAAGCAGTTGGATCATATGTCTTCTAGCCCTTGTGCATCGTGCCCTGCTTCATTCTGTCCATTGGATGGAGTTGCTAATGGCTTGAATTCCGGAGCAGGAAACAGTCTTAGATGTCCTGGTAGACAACCATTGCATCATCATCGCTAGAATCACAACTTTGGAGATTTATGCACTTCCTTCGAAAATTGATCAAAGCACTCAAATTGAGCCCATTGGGATACATAGATGGCGGTGGAAAGTAGACTCCATAATTTTCTTCCGGATGAAAGGAGTACGAGATCAAGTTGTGCCTATCCGTGCAGCAATACGATTTGGGCGTGAACCCTACGTGAGTTCAGAATTTGGCAGTCTCGTAAGTGACTCATTGAAAAGCTTAGCCTGAAAACTTTATTCATTGTTTCATCTTCAATGCCAACGACGCCTTTGATTCGAGTCACCCCGCGAGCAAATGTGATTTTTCCTTATGTTCTCCCTCCCGATGATACCCAGGTAATTGCCTCGCCCGTTCGGCTTGGGGCGGTGATTCACATGACGATTGGCTCTCATGGTACCATCATCTACGTCGACAATCATACTCAGAACTATCAAGGTCAAGGCCAACGATTAGCAGGCAACCGTATCGATGAGACAACTGTAAATGAAGGACTGGTACTACACACACGAGAATCTTCAGAGTATCACTCCATCGAACAAGACGGGTGGACAAAGATTGCTTTGCAGGAAGAGGAGGGGACGATCGCGATTGGACATGTGGATGGTCGAATAATGGTTTTCGACTATGCTTAGGTTGTTTGATTTGAGTGGGTCTTATAATGACTACTGGTACACAGGCTTGATCTTCTAGTTCGCTCGTTCTTCTGTGTTTACGTATCACGGCGTTGCAAGGAGCACCTATATATATTTCATGGTTGTACAATAGATGAACATTGCACAAGTATGACAAACTTACGGCTGATGGAGTCAGACCTAGATCTCGAAGTGACTTGGAGAAATCTGAACGTGTGAAGGTTTTTCTGCCAATACAAACATTCATAGGTGTTCAAGATCCACATAAGGATAAACATACCGAGGAAAATGTTGTGACAATGTGACGGTATCCACATTGACGGCGGGGTTCTGGGATGCAAGGAACTCTGCAACTTCCCGGAGGCCTGCGGAGGAGGGTTTGCAATGAACATCAATGAATTGGGCTCATAGGTGTCTTACGAGCATCGCTTGTCAAGGTCGTCGTCAATGGTGCACCGCCAGTCGACATGCGAATCTGTAGCCGGGTATCTTTGAAATCCCGTCCTGCTGTATTGGATGCAACAGTTGCAGGCTTCGGTACATCGACTGGCATCGTTGCTCCTGTGTCTGCTCGACCTTCGCGAAGAGCTTTTTCAAGTGCAGCCTTTTCTGCCCGGGCTTTTTTGTCGGCTTCTATTTGAGCCTTGACCGCTGCTCTAGCACGTGCATCATCAATTTTTTCTGTATTTTGATCAAGGTCAGGGAACATACGGAGAGTCTTATAAATGGGGTACGTACCGCGTTTCTTGGCCTCTGCCTGCTTTTGTGCTTCTTTTAACGCCAGTTCTTCCTTGATTTTGTGCATGTCCTGGGCAGTCCAGGCTTATGAGAGATCATAGAGATATTTGTTAGATAGCAATTTGCCTTTCCAGCCTTTCGACGGATAGCTTCATTGGCTTTCGCCTCTTTCGCCTCTTCTATTGCTTTTTGTGCCCGTTTTGCAGCCATTTTTTCCTTGAGTTCTTCGAGCTTCTGCTTCTTCTCTTCTTCCGTCAGAGGTTTGATCTGCGTGTAGTCCCGCTAGCTACCGCAAGTTCGTGCTGATTATCGGGGCGTATGCTTACCTCCTCAGTTGATTCTTCAAACTGATCGTGACCACTTTTTTCAGCATGGTAATTTGCAAGGGCTGCGTTTTTGAAGGTCTTGCCGCACTCCGAACACTTGATACTCTAGAATTGTCCCGTTAGAGAAATCATGCGTGGTGTGCGGGATGCGTACCTTTGCCTCTGCTTGCGTAGCATTCACGGTCGCGGTCGCGGTGCCTTCCGCTCCTAGATTCTGGAGAGCTGCGAGATCCTCTTCGTCCAGAGTCTGTGATGGTAATGGTTCACTCGTTTCGCTTGCAGCATTGAGATCTGGAACTGGTCTGCCTTCGTTCTCGAATATATGATCCATTGCAGGCTGTAGTCCACTGCCGCCTGAAGCTTTGATGGCCCCTGTAAATTCCAAGTCAATTGCTGTATCCTCAAGAATTGGGGGCATGAAGCGAACATTCAACTCTCGCTGGGTCGAAACCCATCCCGAGTAGTGTATCTTTGTCTGACGGCATAGGTTGTTTGGTAACTTAGCTGGACGGGCGTGCCGATGTGCCTTGGTGTTGATAGGACTTTGGGAAAAGTTGCAACGTCCAAGTAAAACATCACGTTATCGCAATTGATTGGGAATGATTAGGAATGTAAGTAAGCCCCATCGTGTTTGTATAGTCAAGGGATGAATATTGTGATACAATGAACTACTATATCACGGGTCTGCCCAGCTATGACGATGTCGGTAGAAATCAGTCGCCGAACTCGAGACCGCTGTGATGGCAAACCTCCGCCGACAGAAGATTATCGCTACAGGAAATATAAATATTTCTGGTATCCGCGTCGCAGACAACAGGTGCAGGGTGTCTAGACATCGGAGGATTTCTTCGACGAGAGCCAAGTTCTTTTCAGAATAAGGGTTCATGAGCGCTCGGGTGCTGACTATTTTGGAAAATGGCGAATGTTGCATATATATGATTCTCTCCTCCTGACTATCACATTCACTTCACCTTCCCTCTCTGCTATTCCCGACAGTTTCTTTTGGGGATTGTTGGACTGATATAACCCTGCAGGACTAGGCTGATCTTAGTCAGTCATGCCCCAAGTGCCTTTGGCTGCGCGCTCCCGTTCACCGGTAGACCAAGAATTACAGCAGCTTTACAACGACGTCCTTGCCGGTTTTGATACGGAAGGCCCATCACTGTCATTAAAGGACGCCTCTGACATCGACCAGATATATCGTGTATATGACGATGCGCATGGCAATGGGAATGGAAATATGGATGGAGGTTCCAACGGCACTTCTTATCCATCTGTATGGTACACGCCGACATCGCCGACAAGTTCTCACAACTGTATGTTGTTAATTTCTGCGGGTTCCCTTCTTGGCTTATATCGTCGCCAGACTCGTCTACTCGCCAAAGTAGTGTGCGAAAACTCCCCCCTACACCTGCAGTTTCTTCGACAACTACTACCGCTTCGACCGCTACGTTCACTATGCCGGAACCCGAACCATATTTTGATCCCTTGACACGAGCAAGTCAATACAGCGCAGAGTCATACCACTCTGCACAGTCCTCCAGTTCCAGCAGTTTGCGCAAACAACTTACATCTTCCGCGAGCATAGGAGGTCGCCGTCTTCCGATTACTCCTGGACAGACTCATGGAATTGCTTACACCCGTTCGCCTCTGCCATCCGATATCTCAGGACTTCACCGTATTCCTTCCAGTGCATCACATGCTAATCCTCCTGAAAAGACTGCATATCGTGAAGACGGGAGTCGTTCGTCGGGTCATTCCCCTTCCACTTCCCGGACTTCTTATGATCTGGAAAGTGAGCCCATATCACCGAGAGCGAGTGTTTATGATATTAATGAAAAGCGAGCAGTTGATAATGGCTACCATCACAAACAATCTCAGCCCCCAGTGTTGCAAGAGTATTCACCTTACGATCGTGATTCCTCTCGGTCGCTTGGGATTTCTCAACCATTGTGCAGAACTCAGATCCCAGAGTACATCATGCCACAGGCGGTGCTATCGCCCACCCAAATCGACTCTCTGAATCCATGTGAGTATCTTTCCAATTCTGGTCTGTTAATGGTTGAGTAAGGTCTCAGGTGGTGACCCCCGGTTGGCTCGAAGTGTCTCAAGTTCATCCCAGCTAGCGTACTATAGCTCGATTCCCGTGGCTAGTGCTAGTAATCGAGATCTTAGCCCCGGTAGGTCTTCAACATATGCAGCTTCGAGCACCCAAGTTTCTGGCTTCCCCAAGGAGGAAAGCTTCGTTGTTGCTCCCCAAGAACAGGAGCAGGCCGATACTAGTATGATGGGTCATCCAACTGACGAACTGCACACTCTGGCGGACCTTGCCAACCCAGAAGCTGCCAATTATCAGGATGAAGGGGAAGAATTCTGGGAAGGTGACGAGGACGATGATGGGAGTCGGTTTATCAACTACTTTCTTCTTTCACACATCGCTATGCAGCTTCGTGATAAAATTTCAAGGGGAACTCACGTTAAAGGAAGTATTCCGTATTCTCGTGCATTCACGGGCAAGGACATCGTGGTAAGTATTCCTTACCTTTGATTTCGCTCTCTTGATGGATATTGTTTCCAGTCCACTATCCAAACCCTCATCCAGCGAGATCTAGCCATCAATTACAACATGTCCACCAATGACAGGCGCGTTGCACTACAAGTCGCTCGAAGTCTACAGAATCAACTTTTTTTCTTTGAAGTCGAATGGGGCGGTCGTATTCTTCAAGATGGAGTGGAAGACGTATTCATGTTCTACGATGAGCAGGACGGTGGATCGGACGTTATTTTTGAAAGAGAGGAGCTGCCGACAGGCGTTGTAACAATGCTTACACGTTGTTACTCTCCTAGTTGTGCAGACAGTGGAGCCGAGGGACCCCCGTGTTATTCGTTTTCATGTCCGAAACGCGTGAGTTCTTTTACCCTTCGCATTGAGTGTAACTACCATGCTCTGGCCTTGTTCTAGCAGAAGGATCTTCCGGGATTCACTACTTTGTCAGCTTTAAGCGAAGTACCCATGGAGGATAAAAAAGATTCATGGACGAAAGGTATTGATGAGAATGTTCTGGCGACTCTACCACAAACTGAAATTGAACGTCAATCGTCAGTCTTCTTTGTCCCCATTCATTCCCATCGACAAAATTCTGACGCATCTGTTCATCAGAATTATCCACCAGCTCATCACTAAAGAGAAGCAGTATATCCAGGATCTTGATACTATTGAATCTTTGTTCGTCAAACCTCTTCGTACTGCGAAGCCTCCCATTTTTCCTGAAGGCGAATTGGAAGAATTCGTTGACGATGTTTTTGGAAATATTTTGGATCTGCGGGAGTGCAATCGTCGATTGTTGGAGGTGTTATATGTTCGCCAACGAGAGCAAGGACCAATCATCCAAAGAATTGGTGATATCTTTTTAGATGCTGCTGTTGAGTTCCGGTTGGCGTATCCAGCATGCATTGGTCATCATATGACTGCGGAAAAGAGGCTCAACGAAGAAAAAGAGAAAAATGGCAATTTCCGATTCTTCCTTGAGGTGAGATCCACAACTGTTCAACTGAACTGTTATCTTGATGTTCATGGTTCCAGGAGCGCACCTCAAAAATAGGGCATCAGAGAGAGTCAGTTCGCTCGGACCTGAAATATCTCTTGAACCGCCCTTCTGATCATCTTCAGAAGTATCCTGTGCTTCTGAGTGCTGTTCTTGAAAAGACAGAAGAGGAGAATCCTGATGTTGATTTCTTGAAGGAGGCCATTCAGTCCATCAAAATCCTATATAGCTATGCGCAATTGAGAACATTTCAAATAGCTATGGGTAAGGGTACACCTGGAAAATGGGAATGGCATGATCTCGTATCCGGCGAGTTCATGAGAACTTTACCAAAGAAGGAGGTGAAACGGCAAGCGTGAGTTGACTTTTCTCTATGTAGAGTCTCTGGGATCTCTGTGAGCTGATGCTTTTCGTATCGGTGATAGTGTCATTTTTGAATTGATCAAGGGAGAGATGGCCTATGTGAAGGACCTTGAAAACATAAAAATTGTATGCTTTTTCTCCCTTTTCCTGGTTAGCTTCTGATTGACACATCACTGTAACTTAGATGTATGTTGATCCTTTGCGGTCCGCAATACCACCAATCGTTCCTCGAGAACGTCTGGAACAATTCATTGACGATGTTTTCCACAATTACTTCGACATCTATGAGCACCATCGTCGACTCATGGAAAAGTTTCATGAGATTCAACGAGAGGACCATCCGTGTGTGACCAGCATTACGGCAGCAATGTTTGATGCCGCTTTGAATTTCCGTGATGCTTACCTGGAGTACGTTCCGAACTATCCGATTGCAGCATATAGGATTGATAATGAAATGGAAAATAACCCGGCATTCAAGGCCTTTGTTGAGGTATTCTTTTTCTGTAAACTATGATCTTGGATCGATGTGCTCAAGCCTTTTCTGAACAGCAACAAACGCGACATCCAGATGCTCATCGTCTTGATATGAAGAACTTCATCAACCGGCCAATTCCTCGTCTTCTGCGTTATGAGTTGCTACTCAAGGACATCATGCACAACTCTGCTGAAGGCCATGAGGATCATATGGATATTCCCAATGTGATTGAGGCTATCAAGTCACTTGGGAAAGAGACGGAACCCGGAGTTCAGGATGCCAAGACAAAGGTCGAGCTTTGGAAGTACAATTCGTACCTGGTCTTCAAGCATGGAGAGACCTTTGTATGTGACTTTGATCCTCATTGTATCTGTATACGGAAGTACTTACACCTTTCAATTCAGGACATGGATCTACTTGATCAGAGGCGGCAGTTAGTACATTCAGGGAAGTTGCTACGTCAACCTGATGGTGGACTCGAATGGAATGGTTGGAGTGAATTGTTTGTGCTATTGTTCGATAACTATTGTGGGTCGATGCTGCTAACTCAACTCGTCCTGGGCCTTGTTTGATGCTTCATCAGTGGTGATGACGAAACCGAAGGAAAAAGACGGAGTAACCAAGTACAACGTCTACAAACGGCCCATACCCTTAGATCTCCTCACACCAGTGAATTTCACTGATCCTCCGACTCAACGGGGTGCAGGTCTGCTTCGTGGCCTTCGAGGGGGTGAAAGGGTTGACAGGAACGAATCATTTGGCTCCAATGCATCACCAGATACTGCGACAGATTCTAGGTTTGTTTATCCGATGACACTGCATTACAATGGACGTGCAGGAGGACCTTATATGATGTATGCCGAAACCTCTCAGTCCCGATCAGAATGGCAGAACAAGCTCGCACATGCTCTTGCAATGCACAAAGTCGTCCAAGAGAACAACAAGGTTTTTGAGATTGAGACGTTGAGTGCAGATACATTCTTGGTTCCTTCGATAGCGACTGCTGCTTCCGGTCCAGCTTGGAACCAGGACAATGCATTTACCGGAAAGGTTACTTGTTCAGTGCCGTTCAGTAAGTGATTACTTCATTCGGCTGCTGCTGATATCTAATAGGTACTAGATACCTCTGACGGTCGACGACTTGTTGCTGTGGGTTGTGCTGAGGGTGTGTGGATTGGGTTCCGTCATGATCCCAGATGTTTGTGCTCTTTCAATTGGCTTTTCCTACCCACTGACGGAGAACAGCATTACGCCGCGTTCTTCATCTCCGACAAGTCACACAATGCGCTATGTTAGAGGACTTCGGGATTTTCCTAGTTCTTGCTGATAAGGTAGTTGGCTCATTTTGTCAAAAGGCAACTATTGATTTATTGCTCAGTCGCTGTTCGCATATCATATCGAAGCGCTGGTTCCGTCATCGCCTCATCTAGCGCATCAAAATGTTCCTCAGAAATTGAATGGTACCAAGGACGTTCATTTCTTCAGTGTCGGAACACTCCATGGTAGGACCTTAATAGTGTATATGAAAAAAAAGAATGTAAGCTTTGTTTCATTCTGTGTATTGTTATATTGTTCCGACTTTTCTTCCAGTTGGACAGCATTTTCCGCGTACTGGAACCTGTCGGGGATAAGATCAATGAACGAGTGAAGGCTCCTGTTGGACTGGGATCTCGTCTTGGATTCCGATCTACTAAATCTGAGTGGTTCCGAGTCTATCGCGACTTTTTCCTGCCATCTGAGTCTTATGATCTCATCTTCCTGAAGGCTAGGATTGCCATTCTGTGCGCTAAAGGCTTTGAAATCATGGACCTCAATGAGTAAATCGAGTATTTCTGTTTTCTTTTTGTTGATGCTGAAATTTTGTCTAGTTTTAATAGTATCACCATTCCTCAGCGGGAAGACCCTCGGTTCAGTCATCTCGCTAAACGTTGTGAGTCGTGTCGTCCCATGGGTATGTTCCGTTCAGCAGATGATGAGTTCCTTTTGTGCTATGATGGTGAGCACCACTAGCGTGACTTTTAATTATTATATTGACATACCTGCAGAATTTGGCGTTTACGTTGACAAACATGGTGACCCCAGCCGTTCAACTGGAACGATTGAGTGGGAAGGCACGGCAGAACGCGTGGCTCTTCATCATCCATATATCCTGCTCTTTGATCCGCG
>Ga0153992_100503_pt1 | contig 11173 bp, 12 predicted proteins | sample TSNC076MetaG_FD_104683 | JGI IMG/M metagenome (GOLD analysis project Ga0153992, IMG submission 104683) | Attine ant fungus gardens microbial communities from North Carolina, USA - TSNC076 MetaG | ecosystem: Host-associated > Fungi > Mycelium > Unclassified | place: USA: North Carolina, Lumber... | reverse complement strand
GCTACAATGACTTGGAGGCGATGATAATCCCAGTAGAGAAGGAACAAAAATGAAGGGAAAGCCATCACAAAGCGCTGCTTGAGTATATAGTGGGGTATGGCCCTTCGGTGAGCTGCAACAGATGAATGACTCTTAGAAAGAATTCAGTATTCAACACTCACTTACTCGCTTTCGGAACAATCACTTCATTGATTGGATACTTCCTTACTCGACAGGGGATGGAGATAGGATCAGGAGAATAGCCGACAGAGCTCAGAGCTCAGAAGCACGCGATAACTTAGCAGATACTTGGACATTTGGTAATGGGACATTACAGTCATTACGCTTAGTGAGCGGACGGGCTACTGCCCTTGGTTCGGAAACAGACGCTGCGCGAGGCACGCACTTCAACAGCAAACGAATGATTCAACGGATACGCAACCGAACGTCGGTGAGACATAAGGGGGGAGAAAGCAATAAGAGAAGAACGCCAATCCCTCAACCACCTCGGAGCGATTCAGGGATACATTAACAATCGGAAAAGAAGTCGTTTGGGGAGCAGGAAGGCATGACTGAGGCCTTGCAGCAGTTAACAGGAAAGCAAACAACCGGGAAACCAACAACAAATAGGAGCAGCATTTCCTCAGGTGTCCCAGCACCAGGTGCGTCAGCTGGAAGGTACCTAACGTGCCGGTATTGGGAGGCTTATCTCATACATCCATGCATTCATTGGGGATTCTGACATCCCACAGCCATTCAAGACATTCACCTTTAGCACGCAAGCAACAACCGCTTTGGTATTCTATACTTGTCATGGGCCTTTTCGAACCAAAGAAAGAAATGACTCTTCAATTCATACATTACTGGCAATTTGCGCCCTTAAACAAAATGCATAAAATCCTGCAGTAAGTTGTACTTTCAAACGGTGCGGAAGCTGTCAGTTCCTTAACGGGGAAGTATTGGCGGTATGTCTTCGTCCATTACCGCATTCAAGGCATTCATCCGTTACTGGTCATTTCGCATTGGTATCGAACGAAAGCAAAAGACAGGGTTGGATTGTATTCTATACCATGCGCCTTTTAGAACGAATGAAAGAACCGACTTCTTGCCTTACTGACTTCAGGACAGCTTAAACAGACGCCGCTCACTCTAGACCTTCTCCTTACTTAGATAGACAGCCCTACGCTTCAACAGCTGAAGCGGGAGCGAATGACTCAAACCAGTGAACGGAATCTTCCATTAGGGACTGGCAAAAGGCCTTACTTCTTCTTGGGATTAGGGCAGATACCTTGACCGACTCTGATAAGAACCGGGGATTCCCATATGGATTGTTGGGGAAGGAAGAGCAGTTGATGAAGGAAGGATTGATTCTATTAGTAGAATGGCTTAGTCCCGTTAGCAGATACAAACCGATTGACCGGACAGTTGGATTAGTTACTAGACAGGGCTCCTACTTAGGCGGGGAACTCCCTTAAAAGCCTCTTTTTTAAGAACCCCTGATGCCCGAGGGAGTGGGAAGGGAAAGGCAGAGCTCCTAGCGACACCAGATACTATAAATAAAAGCGCCTAGCTCATAGCTTCGATTCCTAGATAAATGAGCTAATACCTAACAGATAAGAGCTACAACTCCGGGAAAAGAGAGAAGAGTCCTTAAGGGAAAAGCACTTTCAAGATAGGGGCTTCACTCACGATTGGATGGTTACGGCCGAAACGAAAGACTATTTGTTACGGAACCCAGGCTTTGGCCTTAAGGCCCTTAGTTTACCGTTTGTGAAGACTGTTTGTTAGCTGCTAAGACAGAATGGTTGGTAGGAGCTACAGACCGTATTGAGTAGGACTCGTTACTTGCTACAGCTCTTGGGCAGATACCTGAAATGAATCTAAACGGACCTTTGAGACAAGGAATAAAAACGAGCCTTCCGTCCCGGTCCCTACTGAGACTTTATGAGGCACCAACTTTATGAGGATCTTTAACAAGGGACTTGGAAAGAAGACAGAGAAGTCAGAATCGGACAGGAGAGTCAACAAAGAGACGACGGAAAGAGAGGAGTATCGATAAGACGCCACTCCGACGGAACATAGTATCCGATATCAGAAAAGATAGAATCAGATAACACAGAAGGAAAGAGAACAAACAAAGACAAATCAGACGCTAAGCCGACAAAGGCTAGTACTAGAGCGAAAGGAAGCCACTAAGCAAAAGACTAAAAGCAGGGAAGCAGGAAGCTCATATCAGTCTTCTCCGGGTCCAAGCCCCCAAAAAAGACCCGATTTCGGCAGTGAAGAAGAAAGGGAGGGACCAACAGCCGACCGGAAGGCGAAACTAAGGTAGCTTGCTCCTACAAAGAATGGCCATATAAAAGAAAGGAAGAAGACACCAGAACCATGTAGTTACATCGAGAAGTCCGAAACTCACCGGTTGGGAGGAGAGACAGCGGAGAGCTCAGACCTTAGATTCATAGATAACTTAGATTCATAGACTCAGAGAGACTGGCTGCTAGAGATCATAGGCCTTAGGATCCCGTCAATGACTCTAACAGGACCCCTTCCCTAGGGCAAAGAAGATAGGAAAGGAAGAAGCAGTTCGATTACTTACTTAATAAAGGACTTCCCTTCGGCAGATACTACCGGAGTTGGATTCCTTACTGGCCCAGCTCATTACGTACTGACGGGTTCTGTTCTGCCCGGACCTTATTGAGCACGGGGATTCGGAAGGGAGACTCGTAAAATAGGGGAAATGTGAGAAGTGAATCTCATAGTGTTGTTCAATAAATAAAAAAGGAGAAATTCAAATGTTACCTAGAAAGCGGCGTACCGCAATGAACTCTCTGACAGTTGCTTTCCTTCTGTCGTTTTTGTTCTCCATTGTGGTATTCATTGTTTTGTTTTTCGTAAGTTTCCAACCAGAACTAAATGAAATGAAAAGGATTTCTTCCCTCCCGGGATTGCAACATTACCGATCGAACCAATGAAACGGAGGTTCTTCCTCCAGCGATTGTACTGACTGCTCCAACCAAGGTTTCGCCATTATATTACGCAATTTCCAATTCCCCAACAGAGAAGTCAATAATCGATTAGAGCAATTTACTGCCTTTCTTCCAGTATGGCTGTTGTGGGTTTTACGAGTTTATGCGGAATCCCCATAGCAGGAGTTCGTATGAGACTATCGGCTCGGCTGAGCGAAGACGAAGGAGAGCAACCGTGTAGCTAAGTGGATTGCTGGTATTAAATAGAAAAGGGCGGGGGCAGTTAGGACTGACCTTAGACTTCCTTGCCTAACTGGGGGCTTCATAAGGGTTCTCAGGTTCGGGATTGCATGAACTAGTAGAGATAGGCAGAGAAGTAGTCCTACGGAGCTGTTCTCGAGGAGGCTACTCCGACAACAAGAGAAGGTTACTCCGACACGCATTATCCTCCGATTTGACCTTCCTGTACTGAAAGCGCTCTAAGGTAGCTCTGCATTCCGCTTTCTTATTGGCAGTGGGATTTAGCAATTGAGCTAAGGATGGACTAGTAGCAGAAGACCAACACTGCACTTGTAGCTGAATAAGGAAGTTAGCTCTTGTCCAAATGAGTTGCAGTTCCACGATTTGAATGTGTAAGCAACTAACAACTAGACTTTAGCATGCCTCTCCTAGTAGCTAGATGGAAGCTGTCTTCTCTTTGGCAGTCGGAGAGCGCGCAAAGGGGAGGTTCGTGAATAAAAACCTGAAACTTGCTGCTAACTCGGGGGGTTTGGGGGATCTCCCCCAGGGAGCAGTTTGTTAGCGAATTGTTGGTATTCAAATATCTCTTCTTGTTAGGACTAGCATTAACTTCCTTCTCTAACTGTTAGTTGAATAAGGAAGGGTGCAACACCGGTCCTCTCCTAGCTGCTAGTAGGAAGCTGTAGGAAGCTATGCAGCGGCAACTGCAACCGATGCACTTAGGAGCTCTTCCTCTATCCGCTGTTGTTTATGTCCTTCGTATCCGAGTAGCTAGATGGAAGATAGGATAGAATGTCTCTCGTGAGGGAAGTAGCTAACTGAATATGGATGCTAGGGTAAGAGAGTAGGAGAGATGGAGGAATGATATTGCGATTTTCTTTTTATTGAACTACTGAGCGAAGGGCTCCCCCTGCCTCAGCCTATGAGGGGATCCCGAGCCTTACCTCCTTCATTGACTGGAAGCTCTCCTAAGCTTTCTTTCTTTCTTGACTCTTTGCTCCTAAGGCTAATAAGAAGCAAGGATGGATTAGAAGCCATTCTATCTCTCAAGTGATAGCTATGAAAGAGAAGGACGGAAAGGAATGGATGAGTGTCCGTCTTCTTTCCTTTGGGAGTTGTATGTAGCTTTCCTTCCTTTATCAAGTTTTAGCACTAGCAAGGAAGCTAAGAGTGCTGCTAGCTCAGTGCATAGTATTTAGATCAAATAGTAGGGAGGACTCTTTTGAAAGACAGCCTTAGCAGCTCCTTCGTTAGAGGGAAGGAAGAAGACCTAAGGAGGTTTCTTTTCTTCTATACATGAGCACGCCTAACCACTTCTTTCAATGAGCACTCCTTGCCGAATGCCCGCAGAGATCTTTCTTCTTTCCTCTAGTCCACTTCACTGGATCTCTTTAGGTCTATGACCACTTGATTGCAAGACCAGATAGCAGGTGAACAAGAGAAGACCCATCATAGCTAGAGGACATTCCTTATGTATACCACCCCTCAAGGAGGTACTCTACCTGGACTACTGATATCCAACTCTAACTAGGAAGATGAAGACTGATATACAACTCTAACTAGGCAGTAGGACACATATCCGGAACGAGTAACCTGTCTCCTAGCCCTATACCCTAGTTGAGGGGGTAGGGGGAGTTCCTCAGCTCACTCTACCTGCCTGGATACCATAGTACCCGGAGTCTTCGGAAGAGTTGATCGAACAAGGGTAAATCCAGCAGTTCAGTCCGCAAGTCAAACAAGTCAAGTAGACAGCCAAGCCAAGGAGACCGACGTTCAGTACGGTAAGGTAATCTATTCACTCACTCCGTTCGGTCAGTCAGACATTCAATCCATTCTGTCCTTTCATCCGGTCAGTAGACGGTAGACGAGCCGCGAGGCTTCCCTCGATAGGTCGAGTACTCCTATTTGCGTCGTGTCCAGTGATCAAATCCAACCATCTTCACGGCTTCGGAGAACGACTGATGCGATAAGTGATCAGAAGTCATCATGGTAGCAGGGAGGATCAAATAGATATTCCTCTTTCCTTCTCTCCCTCACCTATCGGTTCGGTCAGTCAGTCAACCATAACTACTCTATCAACTCTCGGATTGAAGGAGGCCTTTCCGGGTGGGAAGGCCGACTGGAGGTTCAGTTCAGTCCAACAGTCCAGTAGGGTTCCAAACCTTCCTCTCCTTTTCCTTCTCTTTCCTCAACTCCGTTCGGTCAGTCCAACCAGTGTCTCTTTTGGTTCAGTATCAGATCCAACCATTGATCACCGCTTCAGAAAGGATGGATGGTATGATTGATCAACAAACCAACCAGTGTAGCAGGATATTTAAACCTCTTCTCCTTTCCAGGCCGAGTGGAGAGTCGATTCCGCGAGTAGAGTAGGGACAGAAGATCTCCTTCCTTTCGGTCAGTCAGTTCAGTGGGGATTCAAAACCAACTCCAACTCCCTCTAGTGAAGGAGGCATTCCCAGGTGGGAAGGCCGACTGGAGGGAAACAACACCAAGTGCAGTCATCCAGTCCATCAGGTCAGGGTAGAGTCAAGTCAAGATCTCCTCCCGTTCGGTCAGTCAAGTCTTTTAGGAAAACAACTCAAACAGGCCAGCCAGTCGGTAGGGAAATAGAGGGAAAGTAGAGCAAGTCAAGTAGGGAAGAGCAAGGCGAGTAGGGAAACAACTCCACCAGTCCACCAGCCCAGACAGTCAGGTTTAAATATCCTCCTGCCCTCACCTATTGGTTCGGTCAGTCAAGTCTGTCCTTCCTTTCAAACAACTCCACCACTCCAGGCCAGTAGGTCAGGTAAGAATCTCCTCTAGCTCGGATAGACAACGAGGCCTTTCCGGGTGGAAAGGCCGAGTGGAGAGACAGTCAACAAGGCAAGTAGGGGTTAGTGTTTCTCCTTTCCTCAGTTCAGTCCAACTCCAACAGTCAGGGTAGAATCCATCCTTCACTCGGCTCGGTTCGAGTAGAGCTAGGATGAAATTAGGGTTGGTAACAAGTCACTAAGACAAGAGCTAGGTAAGCAAGCAAGAAGGAGAGGTCCCGGCTTCCGGCGCTTGTCGATAGAGGTCGCCCTCTTGATCGGATGGAATCGTTGCTAGGCCTCTCCGTCCCGACACAGACGGGACAAACGGGGCCCGTCGCGTGGTGTGTACACAACCATATGCTGAGACTACTGGGTTGAAGGCACGAGTAGTTTGACTCTTCGTATTCGACTGGGAGGGAAATCGGGATCGAGATCTGCAGATGAGGGCAAAGGTTCCTGGGATGCAGCTACACCGGAGGGGGGGGCTCGGCAACAGATGCTTCGGTGGTTCGGAGCTTTTATAAAAGATAAAAGGCTTTTTTCATTCGGTCCACCTGGACAGATGCTGCTTCGTCTGGGCCCACACCCACTGGTTAGCGGTACAGAGCTTTCATAGTTCGGGCGGGGCCAGCCGGCGTATGGCAAAGGGAACGGGACTTGGGTAGTCGAATGAAGGTCTTAGAGATGGGGCCGGGCTCACTCGGGGCCGAAATAGGTAGAAATAGGTGGGTTTAGCACCGCTTTTCCAGTTCGATAGGCAGGAGAGGGGGGCTTGGCATCCGATCCACTTGGTTGGGGCAAGGGAAGGAATACGTGGAGACTTGGATTCGAATCAATTGGATGCAGTGAAGGGACCTGGGGAACTGGAAACAAAAGTTTGATAATTAGACCTTTCCCAACTACGGGCTTTCGAAGAAGGTTAAGATTGAGAAGCAGAAGAGGTGGACTCTGAAGGTTGCTTAGCAGCAGGAGCTAGAGGAGAAGAGGAAAGCCATGGGGTCTGGTAGCTAGGTTCCAAATCCTTGGGATCAGCAGCAGCAGAAAGTGGACTTGGTCCTCGGAGCTAGACAATGGAAAAGAAGGCTTAGACGCGCATCAGAAGCACTCGATTAATAATAAGATTGGATTGCCTGGGAGATGTAGCCGGAGAGCTGTGGATTTGAGTGATTGCTTGAATAAATAAGTATTAACAAATGTAGCTAAGGGGCTTGGTTCCGCCTTCCCCGGAGCTAGGCGAGCAGAATCGAGAAATGCAGATAGGGAAGCCTTTCCTTTTTTATAAACGGATCACTTGGGTCTTTGCCTCCGCTTGTGGGTACTCTCCTGTCGGTCCGAAGCAGCTTGAGAGCCCAGGAAGGAGGGAAGGTCTCGCCCCTTGTCCTTTTCTTCCGAATGATGGATCTGGCCATGGGAATGAGGTTTAATTATCCAGTGCTTCCCTCTCGACTAGAGCCCTTGATAGCACGAATATATTATTGGATTGAGGTTTAAATATCCACGTGTCTCCGTTCCCTTCCAACGGGGCCTAGCAGCAATCCCTAGGGTCGGATTCATCAGAATGCGGGCAGAGGCTGGCTGCTGATGAACTTCGATTTTGATCAAAGGCCCTTTGGACGGACGATGAATCGGACTCAGAAGCGGGAGATGAAGGAGAGTCGGATGGAGCACTCAATGGAGAGATTCCCTTTTGCCTCCGCTCATTGGTCTTATTGAAGATGATGGATTCGAACGAGAGAGATAGAGGGAGAGCCAGGTGGGCGCGTGGATGGCAAAGAACTACTTGGGTCCATGCACATTATAGAAAGATTCTCATCCAAACTTCCAAGGACACCGGAATAAGGGTTAAATGACCCAAGTCTGGCTGATGGAGATGAATCGAGGTACTTACCTTACCCGCCTCATACCTCTTCCCTGGTCCCGGCCCATCGCCAGGGGGAACGAAGGAGTTTTGATGCCGTCCCTGAGCTGGCTTGGTGGGATCCCGATATCGATATGCTCTGCCGGAATATACAGATGGAACAGAATATGGATCGGATCTGGGCCCGGATACACTCGTTTGCTCGTCCCTTCTTTCTCCGTCTAGATGCCCAGAGAGGATTACACATAAAAAGGTTGAGATTAGCCGTTCATTGTCTCGGTTCGGCTCCGACTGGTCTGACTTCGGGGGTTGTTGGGAGAGATCGGAAATCAGCTGCCGTTGGCTTGGATGGAGCTATTTATGGTGAAGAGGAATGAGATGAAATGGTTCCGCCTCCTTGGCTCGTTGATGGCTTTATTCCTTCCGCCTTTAGAGAAGGTGGAGTTGAGGACGGAGAGTCAGTCGGAGGGTACTGGAGAGGAAGAAAGGACTTCAATAGAAGCCCTTCGAGGTGGACTCGAAAGAAGGGTTTTGCCGGGGCCGGACCAGGAGATGAAGGCGGAGCTGAGGAGCTTGAATCGCTTTCGAATGGAGAGATGGAAATAGAAATGGATGAATATTCATTCTATTGCCACTGTCTGTAATGAGAAAAGCTCTTTAAGATGCTTTCACGTCAAATCTCTCATTGGAAGAAGCAAATGCGATTTCATGGGCCGGCCCTAGGAGCAAACATCCGATCAATCAATTACGGACACAAGGAAGTTAGCAGCGGACGTTAGATTTACCTATCGTCCGTTATGTATGATACACTACTACCATTCCAGATAGGAGATGCTACTTCGGGATCCCTTTTTTCGAAAGAGACTGGATCTGTTGGCCTCCTCCTTTCCTAAAATGCTGGATCGGATATCGGATATCGAATTTAAGTACGCACGCGAAGAGCGATCCTTCTTAGCCCGTTCATGAAAGTCCTTTGTTACCTAGTTTAAATCCTAAATCCGAATCGGAAAGATCAGGTTCGAGATGGCAAGTCCGGTTAGGGCAGGTCTGTTACTACCTATCTTCCTTATACGAAGGACAGGATCCTTTATCCCTTTATCCATCCCTTTTTTTCAGAAAATTCTCCCTCCCTCCTGGGGAAAGCTACTCGATCTGCTAAGCAACCAAGCTACTCTATCCATCTATCCATATTGGCTAGCCCTCTTCCTGAACTTCTCAGTTCGGAGAAAGAAATCCGGTTCGGCTCCTCTTAGAGATGGTGGGGAAGTAGCAAAAAACCAACATGAAATTCTACTAGAAGACCTCTCCCTCTGGTTCGATATTATCCGCTTGAAGGGAAGGTTATCCTACCTCACCGAGCAAGGGCAGCTAGGGATGGCCCGCTAGTCCAGATAGTTCTGGGAGGGGACTCCGGGTACATCAGAGATGAATGCTTGTTTGTTACCGGCAGCTATCTTTAAACAAAGAGCGCGGGCGCATTTGCGGAAAATGAGACTCGATACAATGGGCTGGCTAGCGTTTATCTCCGGTTGACCGGGGCAGTATCGACTCCAGCCGTTCCTCCAACGCTAGCAGGCATTAGCCTGACTTCCCTCCTCACCAAGGTAAGGAAGAGAGCGTCGGGGACGGTTTTGTCTCAGCCGTGAGAAGGAACAACAAAAGATATGTTCTTCCGAATGAGCGGATTCAGTGGGGAAGGAAGTCGCATGTGCTGTGCCGGACAAGCTCTATGTTCTTTCCCTTATCGCTGAACCTGACCTACCTAACATTCTGAGACATTCTCCTTATGCAAACATTCGAGAGGAAGCTTTCGAGTTTATCGAGACGCAAGTTGAAAACTAAAAAAGAATGGATTCCGCTGTTCAACGCGATTTGCTGCAAAGCCATTTTACCTTTTTAATTAAAGATGTACTTCAGGGGGGTTTCAATCATTTTTGAACCATTTTCTTGGGCGTTGACCCTGAAGCTCATTTTTAGCCTTTCCGAATGCGCGCATTACTAATTTGACGGTTTCACACGGTTATTTCGGTTCGATCATTGACAAGGTTCAAAGACAGGGATACGAAGGAAGACGGAGCGGGGGGGCCAGAGGCGGGGTAAAAACATTAATGAATTGTTAAAAAAGAGTTCCACAGTAGGCTTGCTCGGCTGAATGGAAGTCAAATCGGAGGAGGGGGAGAATGCGTAACGGGTAGCCTTTCTTGGCAACACCCGAATCATCATTCGGGGAACATAACTACGTAACGGCTTGATCCCCTAGGGGTACGTAGAAGCAACTTGGATAAATAGATGCCAGGCCCGGCCATGTAGTTCAGCTATCTACTAGTAGTTGCTCGATCAGGACCCTAGCTTTATTGCGAGCCAAAAAACGATCTTTTGCTTCCCCTTCCCCTTGGTAGGGTGTTGCCCCGATAGTTCCCATCCCGTCGAAGTTGATTCAATCCTGTCGAAGTTGAAAGGAAGCGGAAACCCCCATTCGAATAAAGGGTGGATGAGCCCCCTGTGTCAGAATAATCTTCTATTTTGTCGGCGTCCAACTTGTGATGCACGAGAGAGACCAAGACAGCGGGGAAGTATCATCCATGTTCCATAGTCAGCTTCATCGACACAACAGACATACCAATTCAAATTATTCTCGCCAGCATGCCGTTGATAGTAGATAGAAAGAGTGGCAAACCAAGAAAAGAGGAGCAGCGGCACGAGGCCTAGAAAACTGTTGCAATTCTCGTCATTCGAAAGAAGCGAGAGACCCACAGAGACAACCTTGTAAGCACAACCAGAGGAAGATCTTTTCTTGCCGCGGCGGGACTGTGGTGACCAATTAGGATCGAGAGCAGGTATGCAAAGTGTACTATATAAATAAAATAATGGCAGGACTTTAAAACATGAATGGTAGATTCAGGCTCCATTCCACATCTGTCACAAAGCAGGTCAACCTCCACCTTTCTTTTCCCAAGATTCGCTTTAGTGGGCAAAATGTCCTTACATGCTCGCCAGGCAAAGCTCTTGACCTTAGGAGGCAGGTGAAGAGACCACAACTTCTTCCACATCTGATCTCCAAATACGGATTCTGAGCTTCCATTAATAGGCGCAACATACCTGTGATGGTGCAAGGCCAAATGGTAGGCAGAAGTCCTTCGGCGAGTGCGGGGTACATAAGGGCTTCTGTCACACTATGCAGTAGCAGGGGCGATTGGGATACCACCACGATACCAGCGAGAGTCAAACAAGGGAAAGATGATAGTGGTATCTGTTAGGTTTTTCTATGGGTGCTTACTGGATCAGCAGCTGAAGCTGCTAAGTAAATCCCGCGGGGCGAGGATCCGGCTTTCACACTG
>Ga0153992_100500_pt1 | contig 11195 bp, 11 predicted proteins | sample TSNC076MetaG_FD_104683 | JGI IMG/M metagenome (GOLD analysis project Ga0153992, IMG submission 104683) | Attine ant fungus gardens microbial communities from North Carolina, USA - TSNC076 MetaG | ecosystem: Host-associated > Fungi > Mycelium > Unclassified | place: USA: North Carolina, Lumber... | reverse complement strand
GTGTTCATTCACTGTGGTTGTAATGAGGGAAGAATTGCGTCGATACATTGGATAGATGAAGTAATCGCCTCAGAGGACCAACATCCAACTCGAATCCTGGTCAAGTTGTGGGATATTGGGAATGATAAATTCGACGAGCTGTTCGACATAACCGGTGTTGCTGTCGCCCAATTCTCTCCTTATGGGAAATATCTGGCTGTAGGAAGGCAGTCTGAGAGTGTCGTTGAGTTATGGAATTTGGAGGATGGCAAGATCACTCATCGATTCTCGCATCCCCCTGGCAACCTTTCATCACTCTATTTTTCGCCAACCAATGACTGTTTGACAGCTGAATTTGAGGAGGAGGATGGCAGCAAATGTCTTCGGAGACTGGACACACAACAGATGGTGTCCTTGAATATTGGTAGGAATTTGTTTAAGACTGCTCCAGCCGTTATCCATTCATCGCACACAAATCGCGTATTTGCCCCACGATATCACACGGTGGAGGTATGGGAGGTATCAACAACCGGCTCAAATATAATCTTCGAAATAGAGCAGCCGACAGGTTGGATGATAACCAGTATTTGTCCATTGCGCGATGGCCACAGGCTTTTGATTGGAAAGGAGGATGGAACTGTGAGGATGTTGAGCCTGGAGGATCTGGGGAGCAATCAGCCTGTCACTCAAGATAAAGGAGAAATCATCGCACTCTCGCCCTCTGAAAAGATGGTGGCTACAAGATCATGGCAAGATAGGCTTCTCAAATTATGGGATACGACTACCTGGGAGCCTGTAGAGCCTAGGGATGTTCATGACATATATGGAGTCGCATTTTCCGCAGATGACAGTCGGATAGCCGTTTGGTCTGAATCTCTCGTCACTATATGCGATATAAATCACCCAGAGAACCGCCTCTCATTCGACCCCACACCCAAAGGAAAGAGTGTCCGCAAAATGCAGGCTGCCTTCCAAACATGTGATGACCTGGTTATATGCACTCGGCTAGACTCGACCTCAGGGTTAGTCCAGGTTTGGAAAGTGAAGGATCACAGTGAATGCATATTTTCTCTAGACATTAATATTAACAGATACTCGGACATCTATCTGGCACCAGATGGCTTGACCGTCATCATTGAAAAGCCCACCTCATGTTATTCATGGAATCACGACACTGCCCAGTTTCATCCTTTCCACTTTGCTGATGAAGCGCATCTTGGCGGGTATCCAGAGGCGTACTCACCTGACGGGAAGTTCTTCGCATGTCGATCTCTCGTAGACTATAACGTCCGAGTCTGGGACACACGAACTGGTCAACTCTGTGGCATGCCCATCACAATGTTCAACGTGGATGCGATTGCCCTGTCACCTGCCCTAAACGACCGATCCCTTGGTGATCAACTCATCGTTCTTCATGACCGCCTCACAGAAACAACAAGTGTCTTCGACATCCACACGGGCCATTTGCATGCTCAGTTTTGGGACTCAGAACGGCCCAAGGCGCTTATTCGAGATGGAACCAAGTTGATGTCCCATTATCCAATCAGAATCTACGACATAGCGGACCTCGCAGCTAAGCACCGAAATGCTCCTCATGAATATGCGCCTGTCCCGTCGGATGGATGGATGGTGGGTCAGGGCAATGAGTTACTGTTTTGGGTCCCACTCGAACACAGGGAAGTTCTATGCCCGTCTCAAGTAGAAACGGTCTCGGGGCAGGCAACGAAGGTGGACTTCTCTAACTTCAAGTTCGGCTTTAAGTGGACAGAGTGCATTGACCAAGAGTGGCTGAAAGAAGTCGAGGAAAAGGGGAAACGGGTGGGGAGGCTGCTTGGGTAGGGGTTCAAGATGTACAGTCACATATCCTTGAGTACTTTACTACTAATTTATTCAGTATCTTTTACCATAGAAAATCCTACAGGCATTATATTCCTACGTCAATATACCAACCTACAAGACCACCATTCACCATTATCTTCACAACATCACCTTCACTCATATAACCCTTCTTGGATAATACCACTGCAAGATAGGCTGGAGAAAAGCATTTTGGTAATTCTAATCATTTACTTGATCCTTACACTTCTCTCATCTTGCGGCTTACAAGAGATTGAACCGGAAACTGGTTGATGAATTGCTGAGTAGCATCAAGTCGTCGACCTCATTCCCATACGTTAGTTTCAGAATATGCCCGGCCAACGTCAAGTTCATCACACAGAGGCTATAATAATTTTCATAACACCTTGTCTACGTGTGGGTATGATTTTATGAAATAGGTATGTTGCCACAAAGCACTTTTCAATCACTCGATTTTTGATTCAACCTTGAACAGGCCTCAATCACCCGCCTACAGAGATCTTATTCACCATCATTGTCTTTATCATCATGCTTAATCCTCAAGAACGCGCTACTCATTTCAATAGCCATGATCCTTAGGAGGGTGAAAATACGACATTGCGCGGCAGCCGCCTAAGAAAAGGGGAGGAATAGGGAGCATCCTGAGATCTTATGCAGATAGCCACATTTACATGAGGACGTACTTGTCCAGAATATAAACTTGACCTGAATGACAAGCTGTTCATCGACAAGAGTGATCATTGGTGACAGGCAGTGCTGTCAAGTTGGACGATTATTTTGAGCTTATGTACGTCTTCCTCATACCAGACGGGTGACGTGACGTTTTGTGACTGCAGTCGAACGTCACCGTTCTGAGCATCCCATATTTCATGTCTTTTCATTCATTTGAACTTTTCCTTTAATTGGGCTCCCTCTCCCCCTTTAAAAATGGCCCAGAATCTGAACAGAGCTTTTCTCGACTCTAAAAGCAAGACACGTCGGCCGAAGTTTGAAGGAGAGGGTTTCGATGGAAGTCGAGTTAAAGTTGGCTGGAATCGCTGGGGTGCGTGTTTCGTTTGTAATCTTGACTTGTTATCTCACTGCAACACTTAAATAGTTCGGGTTTTTCCTCGATGGTGTGCTTTCCAAGTTTCTAGATTCTTGTTTGCTGATGCTGATGTATGATCTATCCACAATGAATGTACGTTAACTGGTTATCAACAGCCCGTGGAATAATATACCGACTTTATGGTAGAGCATTGAATCAGTTCGGCCTCATGCAATAGCGTCATTGGTCAACTCGGCTTCGGTGAGCATTTACCCCCTGAGCTCTACCTGTCTTCACTGATAATCCACACTCCCAGGGTATGCTGCGGATGGTTTTGGATGGAAGGCAGTTTGTACATTTGATTTCGTTGCAACTATCTACGTCTGACACTATACTCACAGATGGAAAACAATTGATGTTTATCATCCTGTCAATAACGACACCCACTGGTTCTATCTCTCCAGGAGGATCGCCTATTCATCTCACCATATTCCGTATTTTTCTGGGAATTGGCATTGGTGGTAATTGTGTACGCCACCATCAGCTCTGACTGGGCGAACCTTCGCTAGCACGGTACCATGTTGGCCTATGTTTTTGCCAATGGAAGCTGCGGTTCTTTCGTTTGTTCTTTGATAACAATCATTGTACTGACCTGCTACAAAGATGTGATGGAGGTTGTTTTAAACGTCAAAAGGAGGTAAATACGACTTTCTGAAGACAGCACTACGAAAGACTGTATCTTTCCCCCTAGTTTGGCGAATTGTCGTTGACCACTCCCTAATTGCTGTGTTTACCACCATTTACCACCGTCTCATGTTACCTGCGTCAATAGTAGATTCTTCGATTCAATCGCATTGTTATATCCTAGCCCAGTGATTGAATTTTTCAAAATGTGATATGGCAATAAGTACATATTCTACTTTACATGAAGAAGCATCAGATAATCACCTAGTTTTTCCGACCACCTCTGTCCAAGCAAAGCGGTTCTCAATAAGCAGGTTCAAATATCACCTTGACCAATATCATTCCTCCTTCAACAGCGCTTGAGTGCCGACACGTAGCTCGGGATCTTGATCGCGCCATCCTTTACTACTTTGCATGCTCAAACGACTCGTAGTAGCAACAAAGTAACTGAACCTGTTGGCGGCCCTGATGTCGCTCTGGGAGTTCAGTTTTGTCTGAGAGTGGGGAAAACGTCGATGTGGGATGGCGTGTCGGCGGTAGTAATAAGGGTAAGCCAAGGATCGCATAAAACCTCCTGGGCAGCGAGACGATGGAGTGAACTGAGGAAGGCGAGATGTTGGATGAAGGACTTGGCTTGATCGGAAACGGGTTCCAGTACGAACTCTAAGATTTGGAGGTTGGCGTTCTATTGGGCGATGGTGGTGACAATGTTGGCATGAAAAGGGAGATAGCTGCAGAAGAGAACATAGGTGATGATGGCTGTGCAAAGAGAGAGAGAGCCATGAGCTTGTATTTCGTCTGTGTATGCGTGTGGAAGCAATCATACTTGTGGACCAGTTTCCTATAACCGGCATTTCTGATGACTTCGGGAGCGACGTGGCCAAAAGAGAGGTGAGTTTCCCATGGGGAGAATGAGGGAGCTTTTCTCTGCGAAGAGATGAACAAAAGGGGATCAAGGGTGGGAAATGGATAGGGACTTGCATGCCAAAGTCGACGATGACGATGTCACTGATGGGGTCGTTGAAGGAGTAGAGGATGTTCTCGGGTCTGTCAAGTAGGTGAAGATATGGAAGTGAGAGAGAGGAAAGTAAGCGTACGTGAGGTTTTTGTGGACAATGCCGTGGTGGTGGAGGTAGTCGACGGCATTGAGGATGGAGTAGATGACAGTGACGGCGTCGTGCAAAACCTGAATCCCTCGTAAAACCTGACATGAAAGGATGAGCTGGGAGGCGAAGAGGGCACAAGAAGAGAGAGACGATGTTGGGGTGGTCGAGACCGGTGAGGCCCGGAGAAGTGGTGAGAAAAAATCACCAAGAAAGTGCCTCATGTCGCGGTGGCTGTGTTATACAAACGTAACAGCGCGGACAGACGCTTCAAGGAGTGATGTAGTTGCAGAATAATTTGCACAGGCGCTTGACATGGCCGCTGACGGGGGTTGGAAATGTAATGGTCACTGTGTGACAGAGAAGGTTGGTTTGTATCATCATGCATTGCACTACAAAATATCAGACATGTCTCTGCATGTATCTTTTGCAAACCATTTCTGCATCACATGCTCCCTGCGTGAGAATAAAACCGTGATGTAGGTGCTTCACCGACGTTCAATTCTATAATACCGATTATAAACAAAGGCAGAGGCTTTGATACATTCAATATTAGACAAAGTTGTATATCAACTATCTCCTTGAGAGGTCTCACAGTGTCAGGGACTGTCCTTAAACCTTAGATCAGGTTATTCCAGAGTTAGACAGACCATGTGACAATCCATTCAAAGACAACTTGACCGCGTGATGATACATCTATATGTGGTACCTGTAAGATAAGACATCAATTTCAGTGATTAGGCGAGGGTGCCGCTTGAAAGTACAACCAATATGAGTCTTGATCCGCCAAACGTCCCTCAAGAACTTGATTGGCAATGCAAGACATTGTCCTGGCTATCGTGACAAATGAAAATGCGAGGGCCATGGATTGATGAAAAGATGATAATTGTAAACAAACGTCCAGGAATGATCGGGGAGCTGAAAATGATCGATGATTTATGAGCGACAATGGACACGTACATCAATGACATAAGCATCGTAAACAAAGTATCTAAAAATCATTTCTCGATCAGTCAGGCCGCCGATATTTGTTCTTGTCATAGATGCATCTAAAATGTAGTGCAGTAACTATTGCAATGACCAAATCTGAGTTATTCTCACTCACTTCAAAACCACCTCAGTAAACTCGTACTCGAGGACCATCAATAAATATACTGATCTTATATAACAAACATTTATTTGACGAAAATGAAACAATAGTCGAGGAGCCAAGAATTGATCGAGAAACGATAAATTGATCGAGGACCCAATGTGATTCAGGAACCGAGCCCTGATCAACAAGGTATGAACAATGTTTGAGTATTTGTAAGATCGCCGTAATCAAGAAATGCTGCACAAAGTAAACACAACTTCACTGCCATTGATGGATTGATTGTTATCAATAAACCTCGGCACTTTGGACTATAAGCGTCAAATAAAATGCTGCAATGATGTATTGAAAAATAAAAATCATCAAGTTTCAAGTGAAATCCAATTTTCCGCATATTGGTCTTTCAAGGACAACACTGCCCGAGCATGAGACATAACCAAATGTCATAGGTAGAGTACACTGCCTTTGTTATATCACATACTGATTGCAGTATGGCTTCAAGTCCACCTCGTTGGCAATCACATCACATTTAATCTAGGATCACTGCCACTGATCGAGGAATGATCACCAAAATTCACACTTTGTTCTGTTCCTATTGATCGATCATTTCAGATACTTTGTTTGCCAAGGCTTGGATCCAACGCTGTCTACATTTATCACTAGCAGTAATTTGAACGACAACATATTCACTTTAATAAAAAAAATAACATGTAATACTTACTACCTATCTTAAACTCGCTGAGGAATTATGTCAACGACGTAGCTAACAATCAATCACTCATGACTTGATCAAGTAATTCTGACGCGCGACATCCACATCCTGTCGCTTTTGACCTCGAATAAGTATCAGTTTCTTTGATGACCATCACTCTGAATCAAAGAGTCAGTAATATATTATGGGATATATGGGTCGATACCGCAGTAGGCTGAACTCTACAAATCTTGCTAATACAAGAGATTTTTTCGATATATCTTAGGACCTCTGAGTAAAGATGGCAATTAGATGAATAGAGTGATGTTCAGCATTCTATCTCCAATGCACATGTGAGGATTACAGAATAAGAGGGAGATAAACAAAGACAAAGAGTAAAAGCAAATAGCAATACTCACATATTTCATTCATCAGGGATTCTCAATTTTCGATTTTTCCATATACCCTCTCATGAGCATCATCTCCTCCTTCGACACCCCTTCCCAATAACGTTGTTGATGCTACCTGGGAGATACAGGCGACTGTCGGTGAGGTGGAGGAACGTCCTATAGGGGAGGCGAAACATAATTGGGATACGTACCTGGGTAAGAGGAGTGGTGATGATAGAAGGGTGCTTGATTAGAGGATGTGCATATGGTTAATGGAGGCAGAGGAAGAGTTCCACAGTGAAGAGCGTGGAACAACGGGGACGGCGCAGATAATGCACATATATCGAAGGCAGCCTGTGGTGCATGAGGTGGAGGAGGATAATATGGTTAGTGCATATCAGAAGGATAATAACCCACTTGTTATTTGCGTTTGCGAGATTACTGGAGATATAGTTTGAGATGGCGAAGTCACAATTGTTCCTGAGAAGGATGTGAAGTTGACACAGGCGGAATGACGGCTGGAGGCCTGTAAGGCGTGTAGTTGACAACGTCTGGGGTGTTTGTGCAGGTGGTGAGTATTAGATGTACTGATCTGGATGAGTTGGTAGAGGTGGCACTGGCTGACCCGGAGGATAACCAGGTTGGGGTGGGTATATGGCTATGTAGGATGGTGGCCGCACGTATCCGTAAAAGGACGCAACACCGAGCGTAAGACAAAGAGCTTCCAGTGTAGTCACAGTTGAAGCTGAATTTGATGTTATTGCAGGTGGACCTGGATCATTGGACTCTTGGGGAGGTACCTGAGCTTCCTGAGGGCTGGTCGGACTCACACTTAGTTACGTTTTATTTGGTTGGGATACACCTGTAAACTCTGGAAGAGAGCCATTTGGAAGAGATAGATTGTCCACAACATCGGCTTTAAGATTGTATACAGCATTTACGAGGCGCACACAGGCGTCAGTGATTCATTAGTTAAACAGACCATGTAACGAGATACACGCGCATATTGATTATGGCAAGACGTGCATACATGTAGCCCTTTCAAGAATAGAGACTCTGCATGGGGGTAGAAAATGTTTTACTAGCCAATCAAGCGAGAATTTGCCGACTTCGATGGCAACATTGTTTGTGAGCAAGGTTGATCGATGAAAAGACAACAACTGTAAACAAAGGACAAACTGGAGGCCTGGAGGGCGACGAAACTCTTGCAGCTGACAACGTCTGGGGTATTCGGGGGGGTGGGGAGTATCCCAACCTCATCTATACTATCTTCTACAACAGCATGCACCACCGGCTCCCTTCAATTTATGCTTGTTATCTGCCCCCATTTCTGGAACTCTACCTCTGCCTCCATTAACTGTATGCGCGCCCTACCGTCCTTATCCTCCACCTTCTTCTCATGGCGCATCCCCTCCATTACCATCATCGCCTCAATGCTACTCTGACTCGGGATGTATCCCCATGATGCTCCATCTGCTTTGCAGCAGGTTCTTCCGCCTCATCGTCTGTATGTCTTTGTAGCATCAGTACCATTATCGGGAAGGGAAAGATGGTGCTCATGGGAGCGTATATCGAGAAATTGGAACTTGGGAATACAACATGTCATAAGCGGCGGCGTCTTCCTCACCACGCTCCAGATACATCCTTCATCGTGAGTATCAGGGAGAGGTGTTGTATTTGGTGGAGTCATGGCAGGGGCAGATGTGCTGGGAGCTTCAACGGGGTTTGTTAGCGGTGCTACTGAAGCTGGAGGTATGTGTTGTGGTTCTCTTTTCTCTCTATCCCAGTTGATGGTCATTCTAGGTCTGGGCTCGTTGGATCACGTTGTATTCTTGGGTTTTCGGACTATGTTGGGAGTGTCTCAACTTGTTAAATCAACTCTCAAAGATTGCACTTGAAAAAAAGACCAAAAAAGAACTCACATTTTTTGTCAAGGTCCCGATATCACCAAGTGTAGCTCCTCTCCTCGGTAACAGATGTACACTGGCTGCGACTTTTAGTGCACCCCCTATCCCCATATTATCCCGCCCTCATCCTCTGCACAAAAAATCCCAATCAATAATGTCTTCAGGACCTTCCTTGCAAATAATGTGGCGGCCGTCCATTGTGCAGGTGCAAAATGGTGGGTGTAATAGTCTCCAAGGCAATTTCTTACTGAGAAATAGACGCAAAACGTTTTTTGTTTCCCTGTTAACACTTTTTCAGATACAAAATTGGACGTGGACATGAATGCTGAGGTAGATGACGTGTTGTTGGTGCCAAGGGAGAGAGGATAGGAGAGGATTCCTGGATGAAGGATGCTATTCAACACATTTTTGTTGTCCAACGAAGCGAGGCAGGGGTTATTTGGAGTGTCGTCTCTTTCATCATGATTGAATGTTCGCTCTCAGTCGATAACTATGCGATCAGGCAAGATTTGACGTGTATTGTCATTTTATCTACTTGCTTGATGTACCAGTTAAAACGTCACCCTTAGAGACTCGACCTGGTTGTTTCTATGTTCATCGTCAAAGAAGAATAAGTGCATGCATTCTTGTGAGATCTCCCTAAATGCCATGAGCGCTTTACCATACAGATTAACATTTTTGATCAACCGTAGTATATTGCTGCGTGGGTGATTGTTACTGGCAGTCACACCGGAACACTTTCACACGCTAGACGTTCCTTATGAAGTACCCGCTCTCCTGCATATGATGCCTCCATTGCCCATGCCATCCTTCTATGACAACATTCATCCACTATCGTATACCGTGCGACATTCTATCAATTATCACATGATGGCTATCATAATAATATCTGGCATATGTTGACCGCATGGAGGTATGATGGTCTGGATATGTTTGTCTATGCCTTGCCCCCAATTTCCCTTGATTCTGACTGATTCTCCAACAGGTCTCAATTGCCGCTTACAGCAAAACTAATCACCATCATTGCATTTACCAGCATGCCTATTTCTCTACATCATAATACTATCAAGGGACATGCCACCTGTCTTACTGAGGGCGTTGTGCCGTTCCCTGCATATATCGAGTCATATACAAGTGGTCCCACGCATTCGGAGATTCCTTTATATGAAAACAGGATTCATCTCAAATGTACTTCACTCTGATTATGTTCGATATCTTTTAGGGACAAGATAGAGACGAGTAAGTCTGATGAACAGAGGTGTATTCGGCGTCAAAGTTAGTGTTCATATGACACCAGGATCGAGAGGAGCAGCTGCATTTGATCACAAGGCAGACATGAGTTCTTTTTATTGGCTTTTGAGAGCATGGTATGTGAGGATTGACTTTTTATAGATGAGTGGATTTGTGTAGATCGAGATTAATTGTATCCACTGTACGTTGTCACTCTTACCTGCGCGCTCATATACTCAGTGTCCCTTTTGCTGATATACAGGAGTCAAGCGACAGCAATTTTACCATGGCAGGATGTCAAAATTAGTTTGCTGAGGGATAGGTCGAGTGACAGTCTGTGGAGATGAAAATGTATCAGATATTGTTGCTAACGTACATGTCATCCTTCCTGTATAGGTTCTCTAATCCAGTGACTTTGATGGTATTATTACGGACTGTGGGGTTTGATTTCTGATTCAGGTGATACCAACTCACTTCCTGGTTCCCACTGTGACCCAAGAAAAAATAGGTCCAAGGGCACGCAAGTTTCAATCAGCATCGAACACCACACCCATTTGATGTCATGAACAGCGGTGGCAGTACAGGGAACAGCGCAAGCTCAGGTACATTGCCTCAAGATCCGAGTCATCAGCCCAGGTGGGAAAGAACCATATAATGCAACAAAAATACAACCGATCCTATTCGTACGAATGTGTGAGTTCTAAAAGAATCCAACAGTGGTTTGAGAACAGACTGATTGAGCGGCGATAATGGGTTCAAGAAGAACTTGTGACGACTCCCACACTGACAGCTATGCTATGCTTAACATGTCTAGCTTCCCACCCGCCGCAAGTCATGAGGCAGTGTAGCTGCTTCTGATCATTACTTGTGTCACTGTCTTGTCCTTGTTATCATCTCACACTCCCAACATCCTTGCCCAATCTCTCAAATCGAATAATGGTAACACACACTGAAACTACTATGATACGAGCTATCCGAGTTGTCGGTAAGTGTTACTCTGCCCTATCAGCCCAGCCTATCAGTGGTTTATCTCCATTCACTTCAGAGTTTATTGGACAACTTGATGTTCAATTCTCACAACGACTCATTGTCAAATACTCTCATCAGGCGGATGTACCCCTTCAAAATCTCAAAGATAAATTTAATAACAGCAAAAGGAATGAACAGAGACTGACGTTGGTTCAGAATGCATGGTGAGACAAGCTTTGAGTGTGCATGCAGTCCTACATATTCATCCG
>Ga0153992_100498_pt1 | contig 11222 bp, 14 predicted proteins | sample TSNC076MetaG_FD_104683 | JGI IMG/M metagenome (GOLD analysis project Ga0153992, IMG submission 104683) | Attine ant fungus gardens microbial communities from North Carolina, USA - TSNC076 MetaG | ecosystem: Host-associated > Fungi > Mycelium > Unclassified | place: USA: North Carolina, Lumber... | reverse complement strand
TGGGAAGACCAACTGGGATCTGACGACAGAACCCGACTTGGGAAAAAGATCCTATCGAGGGTGACGGATGCCATGAGCGACACAATCGAGATCTGGGGTCTGTCGGACTGTCGGACCGGTTAGGTGTTCTTCATTTATCGACGACTGTCGAAATGTATTTAAATGCGTCAAATCCTCCTCAATTCAGCCAACTCAACCATGTCTATTTCTTCACTCCCCACACAACAATATGCTGCTGTTCTATACTCCGCCAAGGACCTTCGCCTCGAGCAACGTCCTCTCTGGCATCCCAAGCCCGGCTACGTTCAAGTCGAGGTCAAGTCGACCGGTCTTTGTGGAAGCGATTGTATGTTTTTGTGATCTATCTGGGTCTCTCTTCTGACAGATCCATAGTACATTATTACAAACACGGTCGCAATGGTGATTTTGCAGTTCGCCAGCCTCTCGTTCTCGGTCATGAGGCTGCAGGTATCGTGACCGCTGTAGGCGCTGGTGTTGCCGACTTATATGTTGGTCAACGCGTCGCCATAGAGGCCGGTATCATGTGCCGTGACTGTAATTTCTGTAGAGACGGCCGCTATAACCTCTGCAAGTCCATGCGCTTCTGTAGTAGTGCTTCCGCCTTTCCCCATGTTGACGGTACTCTGCAAAGCCGGATGAATCACCCTGCCCACGTCTTACATCCGTATGTTCTTGTTAAAATTCTTCATCAGCTAATACAAATATTTCTCAGCTTGCCTGCCAATTGTTCATATGAAAAAGCTGCCCTCGCAGAGCCCCTCTCTGTTCTTGTTCACGCTTCACGACGGGCCGGTCTCACCAAGGGTCACTCCGTCCTTGTCCTGGGCACAGGTGCTATTGGTGCTCTTGCGTGTTGTCTTGCAAAAAGTCTGGGAGCTTCTCGTATTGCTGCTATCGATATCAACGAGTCTCGCCTGGATTTCGTCAGGAGAAATGGCTTTGCCCAACAGGTCTTCTGCTTCCCTCCTACTGATAAACCAAGAACAGCTGAAGAGCAACTTCGCAAAGCAAAGGAGAATGCCTCCATGGCTTTGTCTGCCTTCGGCAAAGATGATGGTTTTGACATAGTCTTTGAGTGTTCTGGTGCAGAATTGTGTATTCAAATGTCTGTCTATGTGAGTATTATCTGTTAATTTGCTACCTCGTTGAGTACCATCACACGACATTTGCTTGGATTCTGGTTTTCTGTCCGGTTCACTGTTGTCCTACGAACCTTTCTCATTCTCGATTCGATACTTTCATTCATCCTCGAATCGACACCGAAGGAAGCAATCTGACATATCCTTTCCCCAGGCTGCCATAACCGGTGGCAAAGTTATGCTCATCGGCATGGGCACAAGAAACGTGATGATGCCCTTATCTGCAGCTGCTTTGCGTGAAGTTGATATTCACGGCTCCTTCCGCTACGCAAACACTTATCCAACAGCTCTCGCCCTTCTTAGTTCAGGTCAACTAGAAAATGTCGAGAAGTTGATAACACATCGGTTCGGGCTTCAGGATATCCAAAAAGCTTTTGAAATGCTTGAGCGGGGAGTGGATGAAAGGGGCCAGCTGGTTTTGAAGATCATGGTCGGCCAAAGTTAGTTCTGCCAAGCCTAAATTTTCCTCGTGTTTTCCCACGTTTCCCCGCACGCATCAAGAATGAATTTCGGTCCGGACCATCATTGATAACTTTGGATCCATCCTCGCATCGCATTTTATGCTAATTCCCTATCTCGCCTTCATCTTGATAGAGCTTCAGACTCACATATATGTTCTAGTGAATGTACACTTGCGTAGCTTCTCTGGTATTCGTTCACACCTTACAGTTGACACCTATACTTCTACTGAATCGCACAATAAATCTCTTTTCTACCTTTGGCTGTATGGTCCTATCATTCAACTTCCCGAATCGAGTCTTGTGACAACGATCATAAGGAAAAAAGGTGGCATCCTTTTCGACCCGATAATCGCAACGCACAGAAATCTGCAAACCTCAATTGGCTCAATAATGGAGAAAAGATCCGCAGTTTCTCAGTTTGGATACTATCACAAGGGTATGACCGGTGTCCCTGGGAGTCATGAATATATTGCAATAGACAAGGCATTTATCTTCATTATATGGTTGGCTTTTGGAAAAGCGTAAATGATGCATGAAGATTCTTGTGACTTTCATCACCAAAACCCTTTGTCACAGTGTCACCACTGCCACTATTACTACGAGTTGTAGTTGACCAGCTCTGGATCAGGACTATGATAAATTGAGCCTTTTTATAATGAATTTTAAATTGAGTGCAGACTATGCCACGATTGGCAGTTCGGGCCGGTATTCAAGAAATCCTATCAGGATACTCGATACGGTACGTGAAGCAACAATGGTTTCATCTACTTGGAGGATGTGATGAAGTCTTCATATCATACTGAACTTACAGGGAAATCATCCGTAAAGAAGAGCTGTTGGTAAGTGAATGAGTGGCTGCGGGTCGCGGCCACCGAGATTCCTTGTCTGGTGAAACGAAGTGGTCTCCTAAAAAATATCAATGTGTGATTTTCAATGGTGCGCAAGCCCGACATTCTGAGGATCGTCTTTCATACAGCGTGCAGCCGGTGAATTAAAGATCAAACCAAAAATGGAAATCTAAGATCAGGCTCGGAAATAGAACTAGAATGTAGCGTTCTGTCTTTATGCACATGCACATTCGAATACTTATGCATAAACGAATTGTACCATTGCAGGCGCCGTCTTGGTCAACCTGTTCATCTGGAGGATAATACGTAAGTGATTGTCTGCCTTGTGTCCGTGTCATCTGCTCATGTAGTTTCTGCCGCGGGGTCAAATATGCCATGATCTCATGCTTATCCGGCCTTGGCATTAATGAATTCCTTCTCCATATAACTGGATGGAGTCAGATACTCGATATATATTCACGGAATACTTGGATCCCATGCCCATGAACAAGAGGTTTAATAGTAGTCCGACAGAGCTATGCATATATCAATTGATTTCGATGGCTAGTGCCTGAGGAATTCTGATTCGCTTATTGCCTCGTACGCGCATATCTGGACACAGGAATCGAAAGTCAAAGCTAAAAATCCAACTGTACATCCGGAGCCGTCAAACTCTCTGTCCCCGTGAGGATAACAGTTAATAGGACCAAAAATTTAATTTGGATCCCGGAGCTGAGTGACAAGGATAGGTTTGATATTGTGTCTACATGTGACTTTTGCTTCTATGCACTGTAATGGTCCCAATGGAAAATTACCTTTGCTGGATGCCTGCGATAAAAGATGTTAGTGTGGTGCACTCCTGGGTTTCTGATCGCCAAGCACAAAACTGTCACACGTCAGTCTTCGAAGAACTGCTTGTGCTGATTATTCATGTCATCAGAATACATCATAATGACATCAAGGATGAACGAGATCTAAGGGGTGCATGCATAACAATAGCCTTTCCTTTCGGGATTAGTGAGGCTGAACTTCATGGACATATACGGAACGGCGGCGGCGGACTGAATAGTATACAGTATACATCTCCTTCCCTTCTTCTCGGACGTGAGATTGGCATAGAGATCTATTTATGACGGGTATAAGGACTGGCATACCAATTAGGACTTTCCAGGCATGATTGCAAATTACGAGCCAACGTCTAATTTGATGCACGCTGTGTGGCTTCGAGTTTTGATCTCATAATTGCATTTACTTGTGTCTATCGATGTGGTTTCATGTTGATTCCCTCCGGCTCGATGTTTTCCTTTGAAGGGGAGAAGACGTATGTAACCTGTCACCAGAGGTCAATCATGGTTTGTGCCAAAAATTACCCTAAGTATATATACATGTTCACCCAATTTCAGAGTGTTCTTTTTTCATTAGAACTGTAGGTAGCTACCTGCGTACATATGTGCAGAGAAGGTATCGTCCTGGTCCATGATATTGGAACCTGGGAAAGTCAGCACATACTTGTTCTTTGTTAGTGGGAGAAACACTGGAAGCAGAGAACAAGTGGATCCCTCGCTTGTAATTCTGAAGAATAGAAGGCTTGAGCCTGCATGCGCCATGAACCACAAATTACTTGAGGTTTCTTTTGGGGTGACAGATACTCAGCAGGATTTTCCGCATGACTTCCCTGATTTATCGAGAGATATGAAAGCATCCTGCTAAGTTTTTTGCTGTAATGCTCGAATAGTATTGGCACAACTCATGTGATATATTCTCCGAATGTCTTATGAGAAAAAGTAATATTTTCGTGGCAACGTATGTTTGACTGATTGATGGATGGTCAGTGTGGGACCCTGAGAACAAAATACTTTCAGCGGAAGCACACCGCGTTGGAGTATTATGTGATCTTCGGCTCGTGTTCGTGGCGTGAGAAATTCCCAGAAGAACTCCGTGGGAGATCTCCCGCCTTAACCATCGTCGCCACTCCATGGACAAAAACAGCCTGAGATACATCACAGCGCCGATGGTTGGTCAATCAGACCTTCCTTTTCGTGTTCTATGTCGCAGGCATGGTGCAACCCTCGCCTACACTCAGATGTTGATGCCAGATAAGTTGCTTAATGAGCAAGAATACCTCGAATACCATCTCAAAGACCTCAAGACTTCAACTGATCTCGCACTAGAGCAACCTGTCGTTGTTCAGTTGTGTGGAAATAATGCTGAATCTATTGTTAAAGCAGGTAGAATGCTGCAAAATCACTGTCAAGGGATAGGTAATACGTGGTTGTTGAACCATTGAATACATTTAGCGACTCAATTATAACCAATGGGCAATCAGATTTGAATCTCGGGTGTCCACAAGAGCACGCTCGGGATGGGCATTCTGGGGCTTACTTGCTAGGCCAGAATGATTGGCCTCTAGTTGAGAAGATAGGTATGAGAAGCTGTAAGGGTTCTGGGAAATCAAGGTCTGACATACCTGTGCAGTATCTTCTATGTCAAGGTCGTTCGTGGTACCTGTCTCGGTGAAATTGCGCTTGTGTCAGCCCAATGTGAAGACGGTGGAACTTTCACAAAGACTGGAGGGCTGTGGAGCTTCGTGGGTAACACTCCACGCACGGACAGTATCTGCTCGGAGGCGGCGACAAGGAGCCGCAGATTTGAGTGTAGTCAAACAGTTAAAAGAGGGACTATCTATTCCAGTTATCAGCAACGGCAATGTTCGCAATCATGCCGATCTATGGCACAACCTGACCTTGACTGGCGCTGACGGGCTGATGGTCGGCGAGACGCTACTCGGAAATCCTTAGTAAATATACCTGACTACTGCAGTCAAACTTCGATTATCTGATAAATTTTCTCAGCATTTTCACGGAGGTTGTACCGGATTCAGTCAAAATATCTATGGAATACCTCGCTCTTTGCAATGAATATCCTGAGATCGTTTCCCTCAAGGGCGTACAGACTCATATCCGACATTTCATCCGATTCCAATTGTGAGAGTTGTCGACATCTGTCTCTCCTTGTCCCATATAATCATTCGGTTATCATCTATTTCTAGTGGGAGACGGCCTTGGTTCAACAAGTTTGGAGTCACATTGTCGGCCACAAAATCGGTTCAAGATATTGAACACCTTGTACACACCAAGATTGAAAGATGGCGCGGACACAATTCCAGGTGTTCGAAAACAGATGATACAGTCATCGACATCGATACACGTCATAGTTCAGGCCTTTCAACTGAAACTATGGATTTATCGCTGGTTGAATGAAAAATTTCTGTCAGATTTGGTGCGCCACATTTTCTGTACGCAAATTTTATCTTCCAAACGAGAGACCATGAATAATTCTGCCTAGTTGCCTCTCAAAATGACAAATCAGTGTCTGTCATGTGGTCATCTAATCAGCGCTCCAAAAGTCATAAGATTCCTGGTCGAATAGCACACAAAGAAATGAAATTCAGACGATGTGATTCTATAGAACCGACGGTGAAATGCCCATTTCCTCAAAGACACCATAGCGAAAGATTCAGGGACTGTACAGATGACTTGCAACCTTTCTGCTTCTTCACGAGCTGCTGTGGGGCTAGATAGAGTGCTCTTACTGCACAATTTCGTACTTCCTCAAATGACGAGTTACGCACCATGACGATGTGTTGTTTCAGCATACTGGTACGATCCGCAAACAGAGAAGCTGTCGTACCGAGATTGTACACTTGTGTGCTTTGGCAAAGGCAGACTGCTATAATTTTTGGGCTGTGGTTGCATGCGTGGTTACATGCTTACCCGCAAGACCGGTACCTAGGACCGGAGAGAACAGGCTGGTCGGTTTGTCCAGGTGATAGTGGATTAAGCTACAACAATACTTGGACTTGTAGAATGCAGAGATAAAATCCTAATGGTACCATACATATTCACCTACTTATTAATCAGATAACTTTGGATGATACTCTGGGGGAATGCTCCACAACAGCCCCTCACCATTTTTTTTTTGCTTGATACTGCCCTTGATAGGGTTCCAGGAAAAGAAAATGACAACCATGAATTAATTTAGAATATCTAGACAACCATGACTCAAGTGAAAGATCAGGGACGCCAGGGGATACAAGGCGGCCGGGTGGAAGAGAGGTATGACAATCACGAAAATCGATATCAATATACGAGACGAAATACGGACAGGAGGGGAAAAGACATAGGGGTGACAAAAAACGAGATAAAAATCCAACACTTTTACCATTCAGTCCTTGATTGCCCACATAACGTGGGATTAAGCGGGTGCCGTGGTGACAGCAGCAGGAGCATTCGAGGTAGTATAATCCTACAAGCCTGATGTCAACACTAGATCATGCATTCAAACAAAAGAAAGGAATGAACCTCCATCTCAGCATCCAAATCGGCAGCTGACTTTGGCGGCCTGTCACCCTTCCTAGCTCGTCGGCGTCTTGGATTATTAGGTCGTCCAGCAGTAACAGTCATCCTATCACACAACGCAATCAGCCCCATCGAGATTGAGGGTAGGCAATAAACCAATCGTACTTCGTTTGAGCACCATTCATTGCAGGCGCAGGTGTAACTCTTGCAGATAAGGGAGGGGGGCGCGAAGGATCGACGACAATTTCAATCTTCATCGGTCGCTCTGTTCAGATAAACGTAGCGGAAGAGAAGAGAGCACAAGCGATCAGCTTTCAGGTTGACATAAGGGACGCGAACGAGGAATACAAAAGGCGAGTGAAAGAGGGCGTAGAAGTGAAACACATCAAGGGCCATTACCAAAATCAAAATTCGTGGCTTTGTCTCTGTTCGTGGAATACTCCCTTTCCAAACGTGCTGCATCATATGAATTCCTTGAGAATACGACCACTTGAATACCCGTGATCACTTTGAGCCTTGCCTGATCGACTTATGCGCAATGTTGAATGAATACCACCACCCCGAAATGTCGACGGAGCCCAGTCATGACCATATTCGAGTGGGAAAAACCGCAAATACGGAGTCAGATACAAAAACGCCTACTGTGATGATCGGCGAACTATCCAGGCAGCTAAGACTCGAGAAACCTCAAGTCATGTCAACTGCGGGAAACAGATCCAATGTACAGTTGACAGCCGGGAGGGGGAGGTGCTACTGCTGCAGTTGCAACGGCTGTGATGTGCTAAACGCCACGTCGCATGCGATGTGATTGTACAGACAACGATGAACGAACAAGCAACACACAAGTGCGTCAGCAAGCAGTGACGAAAGGTCGACGCATACATGCTCATGTCATCACGCCTGCCTGTTCGACCAATCAAGCAACCATCCCAAATTACCCCTCCCGAAACAAGGGACCAATTTGAGACCGCCTTGAATCGTAATGGGTGATAAAACCCAGCTATGAGGCAAGGACACCAACACAGAACATCTCCACAGGGACATCGAGAAATCCAGCAAAGAATCCATAGACTAGGGGTGGTGAGTCTTGCACAGCAACATATTTGGCCACGTCTTCACACGAATGAACAGAGACAGGGAGCCACGACGGTTCACGCGCTAAGTGGGATACGTAGAGGATAAGGGGAAAGTAGAGGGTGTCGAAAAAGAGCGATCAAGAAGGGGTAAGTGGGAGGGGACACTAACTTCCATCGATCAATCGATTGTGGTATTGCGAGTACGCTTTATTGGCATCACCCTTCTTCGAAAAGGTAACTGCAGCGATACCCTTGGAGCGGCCAGATGCATCATGACTGAGGTTGACTTCCTTTGTAGGGCCAACGGTTGAAGTGAACAATTCCTAGTATTATGACATATCAGCCTCACGACAAACTCAAAGTTAAATAATCCAACCTTGATTTGACCTTCGCTCACGTCAGCAGGCAAATTAGAAACAATGATCTTGTCGGCGCTTGTAGGTACGGTCTGGGCGAAAGCAACTTTTACTGGGGTGGCGGCAGCAGCAGCAGCAGCGGCACGAGCACGGGTCGCAGGGCCGTTTCCAAGCAACTGGGTTCGCGCAGTATTACGACGAGGGTTGACACGGCGTTTGTTGGACCTGTTGGAGGTGATGATCTAGTCGAAATTGAGCAAGCTGCAGCGACAGTGAAAACCAACCAACCTCTTCAAGCGATTTGTCCATTGTCAAACTAAAATGTGAAGTTTTAAGAAGAAATACAGAGGCGTGGAACACGTTAAGAAAGGGAGGTGGTGGTGGAAGGGAAGAAAGAGATGGCTGCTGTGCGCTCAAAATAGGAGCTGGCGGAGTTTGAAAAGCGTGTCTTTGTGTTTGGCTCAGTTTACATCTGCTCATCATCTACGATGTCGCACGGACGCGGAACAGGTAGAGGTGGTCGTGCAGGCGGAAGAGGCGGTTTTGGCGGAGCCACAGCCCTGCCGCCTATGGGTCTGTCTTTTGCGGATATTCAAAACCTTTCGCGGGATCCAACTCAATTTTATCCAGTGCGTATCCGATTCATATTATGCATGTCGTTGACCAAAAGGTAGCCCAGGCATTTACCTGTACCTACAGATTTAGGAAAGGATGAGCAGAGCATTGTTCGGCTTCAACTCGGCTTCTCTCACCGCTTGCGTGATTCGCCATATTATGTCGTTGAACGCACGCGGAACAACGAGCTTCCTCGCTATTCCGACAAGTATCGTCCCTCTCGAGGAGCTCAAGCCACCCTCAAAAGGCGTGATCTGAATCCTGATTTCTTTCCAACCGAGGTGTTTGATGATTTTTTCAATCCACCCAAAAAACGAAAATGTGATCATCTCCATTGTCGTTTTTGATTGACTGCTCATTCCCCAACAGCCGAAGCCAGATCGGCATTGTCCAAGCACACAATAAATCTGGACAAATTTAATGACGAGGACAATGACCTGGTATGTTGGCCTCTGCCTCTCCTGTTGATACTCACGACGCATAAAGGACAAATCTGACAATGACCGTGGCTCTCAACTTTCAGATGAGCAGGTTGAAGATTATGACGTCGATGAAGAATATGATAATGACTATGCAGAAAACTATTTTGATAATGGCGAAAATGATGATTTTGATAACCTCGGTGACGGTGGGGGAGGCGATGAGGGTGGAGGAGGCAAGTAATTTCTTCTCGAGTGCTTCAGGTCCTCATTTTCTCCACAGGCATGGATTATGATTAAGCCTCTTATTCATTGCTCCGCTTCCTTCCGCATCTCGACTATCTCCTTCCGCATCTATCTATAATTTATCAAACCATCTTCTGTGAATTGGCATAAACAAGGCAGCTCAAGCCCACAGCGCCAATACCTACAAACTAATCCCTCACTCGCCCTTTGCCCTTTCCATCTATCAAATCCGGTGTACTGTTCAGCGTAGCTGATGCAGCTGATCCTATTGACGTCAAACGTCGTGTCTGTGGTGGTCTGGCAGTCGAGGGACTCAGTATTGGGCTTCCAGGCAGCGATGACGTTGTAGTAGATGGTGTTGGAGATGGCTGATCTATACCGTTCGCCTCTTTCAACAAGAACTCAACCCATAGACGGGAGAACGACTGAAACCATCAGTATTCAGCCACACTTGAACTGATTGTAGATCACTCACTTCAGTCTCATCGGTCTTCTCCAACTCTGGGCTGTCTCCTCCCCTACCACCTGTCCAAACTGCACTCTTATGGTGATTCGCCATATGAGATCCAGCTCTTTGTAGTCCCGCCTTCTCTCTTTCTTCTTCACCCCAATTGAGAACTGAACCCAACAAGGACAACATCTCAAATCTTTTAGTATCCGTCCGGGGTGTAGCCAAGAACTGTAACAAAATATTTGTAACCAGTCGGACATCGACGGAAGACTTGGTTTCCGTGGAAGAGCGACGAAGGCGGCGGAGAGCCTCAATCAAATGCTCGTTCATGATGACTGCTTCGTGTCGTAGCTTTCCCATCAGAAGATTCTTCTCCTTGAGTTCTTTCTCTACCTGGAGAGTACGGGAGTTTGTAGATTCAGACTCTTCCAGTTTCAGCTTTCAAATCATAGATAAGTTAGGGTGGTCTCACGACACGGAAGAAACATACTTCTGCACTGAGTGCACGGGATTTGAATTCTGCTAGTGATAATGTAACCTGCCCTAGTTGAGTTTCGTAATCTTTAACAGCCTGTTGTAATTCATGGTCTTTTGCTACAAGCCATGACCCATATTCATTAGCTACAACCATTATGAAATATCTCAATATCACTCACCAGCCTGAAAATCCTGCAACACAGATTGCAAGTTCCTTGCTTTCTCCTTCTCCCTCTTCAACTGTTCGATAGCACCTTCCCCCTCGCCTCTAACTACCTCCAACTCCCTCCTTACCTCCCCGCATTCAACTCTGGCTTCCTCTACAATAGCTGTTTCCCTTTCACAGCTCCTCTTCCATTCATCTCTATCCAGTCTTGTTTGTTCCAATTGATTTTGGAGGTCACGGACTTCACGCTCATGATGGAGATTTTCTTGTGCTGAGAGTTGGATTCGAGAGCGAAGAGCATCATGTTTAGTATTAGCAGACTCGAGCTCAGAATTGGAGGTTTGTAGTTCAGATTGCAGGAGGGCGAGGGTGGAGGAGAGGTCGTCTCGTTCGGAGGTCAGTTGACTGATGAGTTGTTCTTGACGATCAAGTTCTTCCTAGTGTCGACAGCGTTTATTGACACACAGTAGCCAGAAAAAACGGTTCAAGAGCATTTTAAATCAATGAAATTGGTAAGTGAATTAAATTTATAATTGCGTACAGCATCTTGTTTGAGTTTGGCGCCTAAAGTATTCCGTATATTGGATACTTTGGACAATAGAGTCTGGTG